>OGUD01000101.1_pt1 | contig 86132 bp, 76 predicted proteins | sample 1573671 | NCBI WGS metagenome assembly OGUD01 (sample SAMEA2582065, study PRJEB24529) | metagenome | biome: Human gut stool | place: China | collected 2011 | reverse complement strand
TCGAACTCCTCAAAGTCCATGCTTTGCTGCAAATACTTCAAAATGCGGTAGATGACACGAAAATCTTCCATGATGACACCTCACTTCTTTTTGTTTAAGTCCATATACAGATACGCTTCCGGGTCGCCATACGCTTCCCGAGACCACTGTCGGTCTTGCTTGGCTGACAGGCGGGTCATGTGCAGCCAGACATCTCCATCTGTTCGCAATGCCGGATTCTTTTGCATTTCGTTCCAGATTGCAGAGGGTTCATCAAGCAGAAGCACTTCACTTTTTGTCATCTTTCAATCCCTCGATAAAATGATAGAGCTGAGGGTCTTTCTCTTTCAGGGCAGAGGGCTCCTGATAAAAAGCGCGATACCCTTCACTGAAATATTCCTTCAGCATATCTTCATTGATCTGCATCGTTCCGGCTTTAAAAATTCCATCCGTGGGAGATTCATATAGCCGTCCCTGATACTCAGAAATGAATTTGCTGTTCTGAAGAAGATAAATCGCTTGTGTATAGGTACTGTCATCATACACGATTTTAGAAAAATCTTCAACATCAATCCCGGATTTTCGGATGCTGATGTATTTGGAGTTGTGCCGCAGGTCGAGGGAAATCTCCAATGCGTGGCCATACTCGTGAATAACATCACCGCTTTTGCGCTCAGGGTGAAGATAAAGCGTTTTGTCTGGATAATAATAGCCGCTTCCAGCGGCATCTTTCTCTGTCATTACGACCTTGTTGATGATGCTTTCAGCCTTATCGCGCTGCCATTGAGGAATGACGGAAAGCTCTTTTTCAATGCCTTCACGCTCAGACTGTGAAACACTATCAGAAAAATTGAGTTTTTGAAGAATGCCGCGTGGCTCTTGCTTCTTCGCCGCCCACGTTGCCTTACTGCTGGCGCTTCTGCCAAAGCCTGCCACGCTGGTGCGGGCGCTGTCGGCCCTGCCCCATGCTGCCCACGGAAACCCCGGTTGAACCTGCAGGGGAGATGTCTGCTGTTGTGGAGATCGGGGGTGTCACTGGCCCGCCTGCATGGCGAGCGGTGCACCCTTGATCTTTTTGCCGGAACAAAAAAGAAAAGCACCATACTTCCTACGAAGTACAGTGCTTTTTTGGTGGAGAATAGCGGGATCGAACCGCTGACCTCTTGCATGCCATGCAAGCGCTCTCCCAGCTGAGCTAATCCCCCACATATTCGGTTGGTGTCTTGCGACGTGAGTTATTATACCAGCCGGGCGGGCGGTTGTCAACACCCAATTTGAAAAAGTTTGCAATAACAAAAAAGCCCTGCTGGGCACAGAGCCGGGCAGGGCGCGGAACAAAGTGAGGATGGGTCAACCCTTTGCGTGCTGGCGGTCAAAGATCTGCGGAGCCACGCGGCAGAGCAGAACGGCGGCCACCATGGTCAGCAGGGTCTCGGGCAGCATGTAGCTGCCGTTGTACACCAGGCTGTAAGTCCAGGCAGACAGGCCTTCGTTCAGGTTGCCCCAGACCAGCACACCGGACAGGAAGCTGCACATAAAACGCAGGAAGCCTGCCATAAAGGTGCCCACGGCCACGCCGACCATCCGGTTCTTGAAGGGACGAGCAAAGAACTCGGCAGTGCCCAGCGCCATAAAGGCCACCAGGTAGTCCAGCAGGACTTCACCCAGGAAATACAGGAAGGTCGGGGTCGGGGGTGCCCAGAAGCCCAGCAGCATCTGCAGGCAGCCGTTGACAAAGCCGGTGAACAGGCCCCACTTCACGCCGTGGCGGAAGGAGACCAGCACAAAGGGCAGCATGCTCAGCAGGGTAACGCTGCCGCCGTTGGGCAGGGTGAAGAACTTGATGTTGCTCAGCACGGTGCCAATGGCGATCATCAGGGCGCACTCCACAAGAATGCGGGTCTTGGAATAGGTTTTTGACATGGGAGATTCCTCTTCTCAGATAATAGTACACAAAAACAAATGCACCCGCACAAAAAGGCAGGCGCATGGGCTTCGTTTGTGAAGAGGGTGGACCTTTCCGCAAACTACCTACGCCGGCATTACCCGGATCAGGTTCGAGGGTACTCCGCTCAGGTGCGGATCTCAGCTTTTCAGCGCCCCTGTTTTTATGTCCAGCTCCCAGTATAGCGGCCAGCGCCCAAATGTCAAGCCCCGGCGGGCATATTGGCGGCCGCTGGCTCATATTTTTTAGGGAGACCGCAAACAGGGGAGGCGTGACCGGATGAACGTGGAGCCGGAGCAGCGGGCGGCGCTGCTGGGAGAGTACATTGCAGAGCACAGTGCCACGGTGCGGGCAGCCGCCCGGGCGTTCGGGTGCAGCAAATCAACGGTGCACAAGGATGTGTCCACCCGCCTGCGGGCCGTGGACGCGGCCCTGTTTGCCCGGGTGCAGGCCGTGCTGGCCCGCAACAAGGCCGAGCGCCATCTGCGGGGCGGGGCGGCGACCAGACGCAAATACAAAAAGTAGGAGAGCGGTGCAGGGAGGCCTGTGCCGCTCTCCTGTTTATTTGTGCCGGAACTGCTCCAGCGCGGCCTTTTCCAGCCGGGAGACCTGCGCCTGGCTGATGCCGATCTCCCGCGCCACCTCCATCTGGGTCTCGCCCTTGAGGTAGCGCAGCTCCATGATCCGCTTTTCGCGCGGGGTCAGCCCGGCCACGGTCTGCCGGAACTCCAACCCGCTGATCCAGCTGTCCTCACTGTCCGGGTCGCGCACCTGATCGATGACATACATGGCATCGCCGCCATCGGTGTAAAGGGGCTCTTCCAGGCTGATGGGCTCCACCACCGATTCCAGCGCCGCGTTCACCTCCCGGCGGGAAAGTCCTGCCTGCCGGGCCACCTCGTCCACGGTGGGCTCCCGGCCTAGCTGCTTTTCCAGCGCTTCCCGGGCCTGCATGGCCTTGTAGGCGGCATCGCGCAGGCTGCGGCTGACCCGCAGGGCGTTGTTGTCCCGCAGGAAGCGCCGGATCTCCCCGATGATCATGGGTACGCCGTAGGTGGAAAAACGCACCGGCTGGGCCGGGTCAAAGTTGTCGATGGCCTTGATGAGCCCGATGCACCCCACCTGAAACAGGTCGTCCAGATTCTCCCCCCGCTGCGCGAACCGCTGCACCACGCTCAGGACAAGCCGCAGGTTGCCCTCGATCATGGCCTGCCGGGCGGCGGCATCGCCTGCCCGCGCCCGGGTGAGCAGCTGCCGCTTTTCCGCTTCGGAAAGCACCGGCAGCTGGGCCGTGTCCACCCCGCATAATTCCACTTTGTTGTACATCCCCCGAACCTCCGGTTACGTTGATACCGGAAGTATGGGGTAAGAGGGCAGGGAAGATACATGGGAATTGTTAGCAGCAAGGCCCTCTCAGTCAAAGCCTTACGGCTTTGCCAGCTCTCCCAAAGGGAGAGCCAACGCATCTTCTCGTTTCAGCAGGAGTTAACCGCAGGCTGCAATGGGCTCCCCCTTTGGGGGAGCTGGCGCGGAGCGCCTGAGAGGGCGGGTTCAGCAGGAACTGAAGTGAGAAGGAAAACAGCTTTCCGGTCACTCCCGCTCCAGCACCTCTTTCAGCTGACGGATGATCCGCTTTTCCAGCCGAGAGATGTAGCTCTGGCTGATGCCAAGGGCATCGGCGGCTTCCTTCTGGGTGTGCTCCACGCCGTCCACAAGGCCGAAGCGCAGTTCCATGATCTGCCGCTCCCGGGGGGCCAGCTGCTCCACGGAGCGCCGGAGAGTGGCGCGCTCGGCGGCCTGCTCCAATTGCAGGCCCACAAGGTTTTCATCGCTGCCCAGCACGTCCGAGAGCAGCAGCTCGTTGCCGTCGCCGTCGGTGTTCAGGGGCTCGTCGATGCTGGCCTCCTGCCGCCGGTTGGAGCTTTTGCGCAGGTACATCAGGATCTCGTTGCCGATGCACCGGCTGGCGTAGGTGGCCAGCTTGATGTTCCGCGCGGGCGTAAAGGTGTTCACCGCTTTGATCAGCCCGATGGTGCCAATGGAGATCATGTCCTCCTGCGGCACGCCGCTGTTCTCGTACTTTTTGGCAAGGTAGACCACCAGCCGCAGGTTGTGGGTGATGAGGTCATCGCGTGCGGCGGCATCCCCCGCCATCATCCGGGCCAGCAGGGCCTTTTCCTGCTCCGGTGTCAGCGGCGGCGGCAGGCTGGGCCCGCCGTTGATGTAGTGGGCCGCCGAAGGGGCCAGCAGAAAGCAATAAAGACGGCAAAGAAGTGAAAGCAGATGATGCAAGGGCGGTTCCTCCTTTGTGAAGTCCTCTCGCGAAGAGGAGAAGTTTCTGGTTTTGCCAAGGGCCCCCCTACTAGCGGGGGCTGTCGCCGCAGGCGACTGGGGGGTTGAGCCGTAAGCTCTGCCTTTCCTCTGTCAGGCAACGACGACCGCCGCCAGTGGCGGAAACAGGGAGAGGTTGTATGGAAGTGCAGCCTACCCATGCGCCAGGCTGCTGACGGTTTCGTTCCCCACCAGCACTTCCCACCCATCAGGCGGCGGGGGGAGGTCAGCAAAGGCGGCATAGAGGTGCTCGGCCATGCCCTGCCCGGCGGGAGAGCCGGTGCAGCACAGGCTGGCCGGGACGGCCGGCAGGATACAGTGCCCGGCCACGGTGGTGCAGGGAACAAGGCGCACCCCCAGCGCCGGGACGGGCAGGGGAGCGACCCCGGCAAAGTGCTGCTCCAGATAAGTACCCAGGGCGGGCGGCAGGCGGCCCTGCACGGCACCGAACCGCACCAGCACCACCGTCCGGCCCGAAAGCGGCTCCTGCACCGAAAAGCCGGTGTCGCAGAAGGCCCGGACATCCAGCGCTGTGTCTGCCACGGTGAGCCGGGCGGGAAATACCTGCCCGCCGCCCCGGCCCAGAAAGCGGAGCACCCCCTGCACAGCCAGCACCACCCCGCCCGCACCCGCCAGCAGTGCCCCCGGCGAGAGGGGCAGGTAGATGCAGCCGTTGTTGGTCTGGGCCCCGGGCAGGAGCAGCGCCCCCGCCAGCAGCAGATTTCCCGCGCAGAACCACCCCACAAGCCGGGCGAAGCATCGGCCCCCGGGCCAGCCGTAGGCAGCGGCCACCGTGAGGGCGGCGGTTGACACTTTATATAAGAGCGCGGCAGCGTCCGGCGCTTCCGGGGCCAGCAGGGCCAACGAGGAAGCCGCCCCCGCCACCCCGCCCAACAGCAGCCGCCCGGCCCGGCACTCCACCCCGGCCAGCAGCCCCGCCGCCAGCAGGAACAGCAGTGTGAGCGCAAAATTCGTCAGCAGCAGGACATCGAGGTAGATCACAGTCTTGATGGGCGGCACCTTCTTTCTGGTATTGATAGGGTAACAGAAGCGTAAGAAAAAGGGTGTCGGAACACGGGCTCGCCCTCTCAGGCGCTAACGCGCCAGCTCCCCCAAAGGGGGAGCCAAGACTGCCCCGGCCTTTAGCAGCTGCTTGCGGTGGTCCTGCCAAAGGCTCCCCCCTCGGGGGAGCTGGCAAAGCCGCAAGGCTTTGACTGAGAGGGTTCTGCCCCTTTGAAAAACTTTTTTCACAAATTTCCAAAAAAGGCTTGCAAAAGGGAGCGAGAAGAGTTATAATACCTCTCGCAGTCAATTGTGCGCTGCGCAATTGTGTTTTGAAAGATGTGCCTCTTTAGCTCAGTCGGTTAGAGCACCTGACTGTTAATCAGGGTGTCGCCTGTTCGAGTCAGGCAAGAGGCGCCATTAGGCGGCGAGGGCAACTTCGCCGCTTGTTTTTTAACCGGGTGTTGTAACCAATCTGAGACTTTTTTCACAAAATCTTCAAAATTAATGATTTCTTAAAAAATGTCCTCTTGAAGATGCTGTCAGATTGTGGTATACTACACCCAAACCTTGGAACAGTTTTTAAACGTTCTGTGGTGATTGACTCAGATCAAAGGGTAGGCGCTCCCTTCTTTTGATAGCAGCGGACTTCTGCTTTGCCCTGGTTCTCCGCAGGGCAGGGCAAAGCAGAAGGCTATGCGCTGTTAAACCGGAGTGCAAAAAGAAAACCTTTTTCATTTGTCAGACCTACGGTCAAAACAACAGCAAACTGGGGCTTGTGCAAACAGACCGGGTGTGCTAGAATAAAAGCCGTAGTTTTGAAATAGACACAGTACATTGAAAAAGAGATCGTTTGCTTTTGGTTGTCGGTCTCTTGTAAAGGAAACATCGTATGCGTTATACCTATGTGCGGCAGCACGATTCCACGGACTGCGCGGCCGCTTCGCTCGCAATGGTGTGCCTCCATTACAAAAAGGAAATCACCATCACCCGCCTGCGGGATATGATGGGAACCGACATGAAAGGCACGAACCTCGTTGGCCTGCAGAAAGCAGCCAATGAGCTGGGCTTCAGCACGGCGGCTGTCCGTGTTGACCGCGAAAACTTTTTAAGCGATTTCACCCTGCCCGCAATTGCGCAGGTCATTACCGACCAGGGCATGACCCACTTTGTGGTCATCTTCAAAAAGACGACCATCAAGGAGGACGATGCCCGCCGCAAGCATGTGGCGCAGGAAGAAAAACGCAAGGCTGATGCAAGCAAAAAGTACAAATGCAAGGATTATGTCGTCATTGGCGACCCTGCAAATGAACTGAAAAAGATCAGCCTGGATGAGTTCTATAAAAACTTCACCGGCGTGCTGCTGCTGCTGAACCCCACAGCGGAGTTCAAGGGCGGCACCGGCAAGCATAAGGTGGAGGGTAAAGAGGAAGCCAAGGCAGCCCGCAACAACATGTTGAAGCGGTACATGGATCTGCTGCTTCCCCAGAAAAAGCTGTTTGCTTACGCTATTCTCAGTTCAGTGATCCTGACACTGATCGGCATCGTGTCCACCGTTTTCAACAAGGCAATCATGGACGAGGTGCTGCCCTATGGGCTGAAAAATCTGCTCATATCGCTCATTGTCGTGTTCAGTGTGGTCAACCTGACCAGCACGCTGCTCTCGACTGTGAGACAGTGGATCCTGATCTTCCTTTCCATTAAAATCGATATCCCGTTGATGCTGGGCTACTTCGAGCATGTGTATAAACTGCCGATGAAGTTCTTCGCATCCCGTAAGACCGGCGAGATCACCACCCGCTATTCCGATGCAGGCACCATCAAATCGGTGCTGACCAGCATTGCAATGAGCGTGGTCATGGACATTGTGATGGCCGTGGGTACAGGCTTTGTCCTGTTCCGGATGAACTCCTCGCTGTTCTCCATTACCCTGTTTACCACCGTTCTGAGCCTGCTGCTCGTCATCATCTTCAAGCAGCCCTACAAGCGGATCAATGAAGAGACGATGGTGCAGTCGGCCGTTCTGAACAGCCAGATGATCGAGAGCCTGCGCGGCATCGAGACCATCAAGTGCAACGCCTGCGAAGAGCGCGAGCTGGAAGCCCTTGAGCGTGAATACATCAAGAGCCTGAAGATCAGCCTGCGTTCCAGCAAGATCAGCACCGGCCAGAGCCTGATCTCCAGCGTGATCATGACCGTGTTGAACATGGTCACCACCTATGTGGGCATCACGCAGGTGCTGAATGGCCAGCTGACGCTGGGCGGCTATATGGCGTTCAGCACCCTTTCGGGCTACTTTACTTCTCCGGTGAGCGAGCTCATCAGTATGCAGATGTCCATTCAGGAGGCTTCCATTTCCATGAAGCGCCTGACGGAGATCATGGATTATGAATCCGAGCAGGACGATGACCACGAATACACCGAGATGGAGAGCATGGAGGGCGACATTGAGTTCAAGGATGTCACCTTCCGGTATGGCAACCGCACCCCGGCACTGGACCACATCTCCTTCACCATCCCGCAGGGGAAAAAGGTGGCGCTGGTTGGTTCTTCGGGTTCCGGCAAGTCCACCATCACCAAGCTCCTGCTCAAGTATTACGAGCCGGAGAGCGGTACCATCAGCGTGAATGGCGTTGATCTGGACGAGTACAGCAATGCATCCGTCCGCCGCTGCATTTCCTATGTCCCGCAGAACGTTGAGCTGTTCAGCAAGACGATCTTCGAGAATATCCGCATCTCCCGCCCCGAGGCTACCCTCGATCAGGTACGGGAGGCGGCCAAGAAGGCCGACGCACACGAGTTCATCCGCAAGCTGCCGCTGCAGTACAACACTTATCTGGAGGAAGCCGGCAACGGCCTGTCCGGTGGTGAAAAGCAGCGCATTGCACTGGCCCGTGCGTTCCTGAAGGATTCGAGCCTTTACATCTTTGATGAATCGACCTCCAGCCTGGACTTTGGTACAGAGAATACCATCTTTGATATGATCTATAACCAGCTGGCTGACCGTTCGATGCTGATCGTGGCACACCGCCTTTCCACCATCCGTGACTGCGACCTGATCCTGGTCATGGATCACGGCCAGATCGTGGAGCGCGGCACCCATGACGAGCTGCTGGCAAAGCAGGGCAAGTATTACGAGCTCTGGAACCTGCAGCAGGGCATCTTCCGCCGCAAGAAGGAAGAGCCTGCACCCGTTGCCCCCGCGGCTGTTGTTGAAGAAGACGACGATGGCGAGGCAATGACCTATTAAGTTGCAGCCGAGTGCGCACTCGGTTACATAAATGATCTTTGGATGGATGCGCAGCCGGAAAAAGATCGCCAAAATAAGTTTTTTTCATTCATTTGAAGGGAGTAATTCATTATGATGATGCCTGCAAACTACTCTGTTATCGCAGAGAACGAAATGACCTACGTCAACGGTGGCGCTAGCTTTATCGACGCTATCGGCGCTGTTACCGCTCCTATCTGGACTCTGGACAACGTTAAGACCTTCAACACCAACATCGTGACTCTGGTTGGCAACACCTTCCTGCAGTCCACCATTAACCGCACCATCGGTGTCCTGTTCAGCGGCAACACCACCTGGAAGGAAGTCGGCAACATCGGCAAGAACCTGTTCGGCACCAATGTTAAGGGCGACCCGATCGAGAAGAACAACTTTGGTGACTATGCTATGAACGCTCTGGGCATTGCTGCTGCTGTCTACAACCTGGGCGTGGCTCCCACCAAGAACACCGTCAAGGAGACTGAGGTTAAGTTCACTGTCTAATTAGACGTGATCTGAAATTATGAAGCGTTGAGGAAACTGCACCGCCCTACTTGTTAGCGCGGGGCAGACAACAATGCCTCGTTATGGTGTGCCAGGAGGCGTGTGCCTCCTGGCACACCTTATTTTTATGTTGCTTATCGCGTTGCGGTAGGCAATTGTGTGTGGTAGAAGATTATGTTTATCCTTACAGGAATGCTCTTTACATAGTGACACTTTATCGCTGTGTGAGTGGCTTACCGTGAGCATCCTCACCCTCTCAGGCGCTTTGCGCCAGCTCTCCCGAAGGGAGAGCCCTTGGCATAGCGCAGTGTACGGCGGGTTTCCCTTTGCGTAGTGTGAACGCAGACTTGCCCACAGTGCAGGGAGTGAATCATTCTGTCAAAACCTCCCACTTTGGGGGAGGTGGCAGCGCGTGTGCGCTGACGGAGAGGGTGAGCCCGGTAGAGGTATAAGCTGATGAAAAAGACGATAGTTGTCAAGAATAACGACATGCTGGATGTAGCCCGAAGACTTCGGAGGGAAATGACACCACAGGAGCAACGGCTTTGGTATGTTTTCTTGCGGAAATATCCGGTAAAATTCTACAAACAGCGGATCATTGAATCGTTTATTGTGGATTTTTATTGCGCGGATGCAAGATTGGTTATTGAACTTGACGGCTCACAGCATTATACTGAACAGGGGAAAGCTTACGATGAGGAACGAAGTGCTATCCTGCATGGCTATGGCTTGAAAGTTTTACGGTTCTCTAATCGGGATGTTAACAATCATTTTGATGCTGTATGCGAGACCATTGACAGGGAAGTACAAATTCGGATATAAAAGCAGCTGTGACCCTTTTTGTCAAGAGCTCCCACTTTGGGGGAGCTGGCAAAGCCGTTAGGCTTTGACTGAGAGGGTGAGGCCGCTTTGAGGAGAGTCTTTGGCAAAACGGTAAAAAAGAATCTTTGACCCCAGACAATTGCTTATTGCAAACAAAAAAGAAACAGGTGGACATTATTATGAGAGAGATCCAAGTTGCAGAAAACAAGACCCTGAAGCTGACCAACGTTCTGGCACGCAAGATCGATGCCAGCGAGCTGGGCAACCTGGGCGTGATCCTGACCCAGATGCAGAACTTTATCAAGAGCCACAGCGCCATGCCGGTTGGCCCTGTGATCCAGTGCGTCAAGTTTACCTCCGGCCCCAACCCGGAGCCGCAGATCTATTTTATGATGCAGGTCAACCAGCTCATCCCCCGCCTGGAGCCGGGCTACGAGCAGGACGCTGTGCTGCGGGTGAAGGGCTGCCTGTACGCCCACTTCACCGGCCCCATGGACCACAGCAGCCTTGCCAGCCAGAAGCTGAACATCTATGCCTACGAGCACGAGATCGAGCTGACCGGCACCACCTACAGCATCTACGTCAATCAGGACAGCGAAAACGGTGTCATGGACGTTTTTATGGAGACGAAGTAATATGACCACTCGCATTCAGAATCTTTCCGACCTGCAGGACCGCCGCATTATGATGGAGAAGAAGCTGCCGGCCTTTGGCTACGCGCTCATTCTTCTGGTGGCTTTCCTCATGGTGTTTCTGGTGATCTGGAGCACCCAGAACAAGCGCACCTACGTCAGCCAGTCCACTGGCTCAGTGCAGGCGGCCAACAAGACCTATATCATGTCCAGCTACTCCGGCTCCATCACTGAGCTGAACATCTCGGAGGGCAGCTATGTCACCGAGGGCGACCTCATCGCCCACATCAAGAGCACCGATCTGGATATCCAGCAGGACAGCTACCAGAAGCAGCTGGACATCTACAAGAAGCAGAAGAGCCAGTACGAAAAGCTGCTCAAGTCCATTCAGGACGACAAGAACTACTTCAGCGAGACCGACATCGACGATCAGCCCTATTACTACCAGTACGAGAGCTACAAGAGCCAGGTCAGCCAGAAGGCGTTTGACGCTTCGCCCTATCAGGCCGCCGGTTACACCGACGAGCAGATCAAGACCATGATGGAGCAGAACCAGAGCGAAGTGGAGAGCCTGTACTACTCCACCCTGCAGTCCATTTCTGCCAACCTGACCAGCGTGCAGGCCAACATTGACAACATCGAGGCCCAGCTGGATGCCCTGAACACCGGCGCAAACGATTACTACATCTACGCTCCCACCTCCGGTGTCATCCACATGGACACCCCCTACAAGGTGGGCATGGTGCTCAGCGCAGGCTCCGCTCTGGCCACCGTGGCCAGTGAGAACAGCGACCTTGAGATCGTGGCGGCTGTCACCGTCAACGACCGGCCGCTGATCAACGTGGGCGACCCCTGCAAGATCGCCATCACCGGCCTGTCGGAGTATTCCTACGGCACCCTGACCGGCACTGTTACCTCCATCGACAGTGACGTGACCACCAACACCAGCGGGTCTTACTACAAGATGACCATCAAGCCGGATAACACCTATGTCGTGAGCACCAGCGGCGACAAGGTGGATCTTTCCAACGGCATGAGCGTCACCGCCCGTGTGGAGTACGATGAACTGACTTACTTTGACTATGTGATGGAGGCCCTGGGCGTGCTGTTCCGCTAAGCGCCCGCCGATTCCACGCCCAAGAGGTACGAAAGAATGAAACTGAACCCGAAACAGCTGGCCGCCAGCGCGGCTTTGCTGGGTGTGCTGGCCTGTGCCGCCGCCCTGCCTGCGTCGGCTGCCGGCCCTGTTACCACGCCGCTGGCCCTCACGCTGCCCAAGGTGAGCTTTCCCTGGGATAAAGTTACCGCCGAGAGCATTGAGACCGGCAGCTACGATGCCGCCCCGCTGGCGGGCACGGCCCAGCAGCTCTCCCCGGTGACCACCCCCGCCAATGCCGCCAGCAAGAACGGCGTGACCTATGTCTCTGATAACCCCAATGTTGTCTCGGTGGACAGTGAGGGCGTGGCGCAGGCTGTGGGCCTGGGCACGGCCAACATCACCGCCACCTGCGGCGGGGTGAGCTGCACCTATACCATCACCCCCCAGCCGGATGCCAGCATGATCGCCACCGAAATGGATATCACCCTTGCATCCAGCACCATTGCCGTGGGCGAGACCACCAGCCTTTCGCTGGCAGTGCTGCCCACCTCGGCAGCCAACTATATCAACGTCAGCCTGAGCTCTTCCAATGAGAAGGTGGCCACCGTCAACAACTTTGGCAAGGTGACCGGCGTTGCCCCCGGCAAGGCCACCATCACCGCCACGGACGGCAACGTGAGCTGCACGGCCACCGTTACGGTGGTTGCGGCCAACACCAGCACCGTTTCCAGCCAGTCCATCTCCCTGAACACCAACTATGTGGTGCTCAAGCCGGGCTCCTCCAAGACCATCACCGGCAAAGTATCGCCGGCCTCCGCCAGCCAGAGCCTGACCTTCAAGAGCCAGGACAAGAGCATTGCCACCGTCAGCGGTTCCGGTGTCATCACCGGCGTTGCCACGGGTGCCACCTCCGTGGTGGTTTCCAACGGCACCGCCTCCACCTCGGTCACGGTCATCGTCAACCGCACCGCATCCACCTCCGGCAGCAGCAGCGATACCAGCGGTGAGGGCACCGAGGACAACGTCACCACCGATGCCACCGTGGCCGCCATCCAGAACGCCGCTGGGGAGGAAGTGTCCCTCTATCAGAGCGACGTGCCCGCCATTACCGGCGAGATCCTGAGCGCCCTGCGCACCACGGGCCGCAGCCTGATCGTGCTGGGCGAGGATTATACCCTGCGGATCGATGGCACCAGCATCAAGAGCACCCAGGGCGGATTCAGCACCGCCCTGACCTTTGCCCCCGATGAAAACGGCCTGAGTTTCCAGCTGGGCGAAAGCGGTGCGCTGCCCTGCGTGGTACAGATCACCCTGACCGGTGAGAACGCCGCTTACAGCCGCCTGTATCTGCACAACACCGCCAGCGAAAAGTGGCAGTTCCTGAACAGCTACAAGGATGGCACCATCACCGCCGATACGGCTGGCAGCTACCTGCTGACCAACCAGAATCTGCGCTTCACCAATATCAACTGGACCTTCTTCATCGCCGCCGGTGCGCTGACCGTGGTCTGCCTGATCGTGTATATCGCCGTCAAGAAACGGTATTGGTTCTGGTAATTATAACTGTGCGTAATAAAACCTCCCGCTCATTCGAGTGGGAGGTTTTTGTGTTTATCGGAAGTTCTTGACAATTAAAATACAATGTGATATGATTTTGATATCAGAAAGAAACTTCCGAACCCTGTAAAGGAGGGACATTTTATGGAAGAGAAGATCTTACAGACCAAGAAGAACGGCATGACCATGCTTCTGCTGACCCTGCTGGGCTATGTAGCATCCATTGCTCTGTTCATTTGCAGCATCACCCTGCTGGATGCAGACCGGATGCTTCTGGGCGTGCCGCTGCTGATTTTGTCCATTGCGTATTGGATCACAGGTATTTTCCTGTTCTGCGGCCTTAAAGTGCTAAAGCCGCAGGAGGCGCTGGTGCTGACCCTGTTCGGCGATTACATCGGCACCCTGAAGGGACAGGGCTTCTACTGGGTAAACCCCTTCTGTACCGCCGTCAACCCTGCCGCAGGCACCCGCCTGAGCCAGAGCGGAGATGTGAACAGTAAGGAAAATGGCGTGGCTGCACTGTTTGGTAATAACGGCCAGAATGCGCAGATGAGTGCCGAGTCCATGAGCAAGAAAATCTCGCTCAAGATGATGACCCTGAACAACTCCCGCCAGAAGATCAACGATTGTCTGGGCAACCCGGTGGAGATCGGCATTGCTGTCATCTGGCGCGTGACTGATACCGCCAAGGCTGTGTTCAACGTGGATAACTATAAGGAATACCTCTCCCTGCAGTGCGACAGCGCCCTGCGCAACGTGGTGCGGGTGTACCCCTATGATGTTTCTCCTAATGTGGACACCACCGGCGATGGCGTAGCCGACGAGGGCAGCCTGCGCGGCTCCTCGGAGGTGGTGGCTGCCCGCATCCGGGACGAAATCCAGAAGAACGTGGCCGAGGCCGGTATCGAAGTGGTGGAAGCCCGCATCACCTATCTGGCCTATGCACCGGAGATCGCAGCGGTCATGCTGCAGCGCCAGCAGGCAAGCGCCATCATTGATGCCCGCAAGATGATCGTGGACGGTGCCGTGGGTATGGTGGAGATGGCGCTGGATCGCCTGAGTGAGAACAAAGTGGTGGAACTGGACGATGAGCGCAAAGCGGCAATGGTCTCCAACCTGCTGGTGGTGCTCTGCGGCAACCGTGACGCGCAGCCCATTGTGAACAGCGGCAGCCTGTACTGATGGCAGAGCCGAAAAAGCAGATCCCCCTGCGCCTGAATGCGAAGCTCTACGATGCCCTTGCCGCGTGGGCTGAGGATGACTTCCGCTCGGTGAACGGGCAGATCGAGTATCTGCTCACCGAGTGTGTGCGTCAGCGCAAAAAGAACGGCAAGTACGTCTCTGACCAGATCGACGTGCCGCCCGAACTGGATATCAAGTAAAAGAACGACCCTCTCAGTCAAAGCCTGTTGGCTTTGCCAGCTCCCCCGAAGGGGGAGCCTATCGCTGGCCTGGGATAAAGGCAGCATAGCCTCGCCCTTCGGGAGAGGTGGCATTGCGAAGCAATGACGGAGAGGGTCGTTCCTTATTTAATTCGTGTGCTCGCTCCACCCGCTGGAGGTGACCACTTCGCCATCGGTGGTGCACCAGAGGGCTTCCACGCCGTCCAGCGATTCCACGAGCTGCCTGCCCTCTTCCAGAGGCAGGCAGAACAGGCCGGTGGTCAGGCAGTCGGCCACACCGGAGTCCGGAGCCAGCACGCTCACGCCGTCAAAGTAGGCGGCGGGCCAGAGGGTGGCCGGGTCGATGAGGTGGTGGTAGCGCACACCGTCCACAACGTAGTAGCGCTGGTAGTCGCCGCTGGTCACAAGGGAGAGGTCACTCATCTTGACGGCGGCCACGGTGGAGCTGCCGGTGGTGTAGACCTCGGAGGAGTTCCACGGGTTTTCCACGCCGCCTACCCACTGGGAGCCGTCCGGCTTGGTGCCGATGGCCCGCAGGTTGCCGCCCACGCTGATGAGGGCGCTGGTCAGGCCCCGGGCTTCGGCGGCCTGTGCGGCCTGCTCCACGGCGTAGCCCTTGCCCACGCTGCCCACGTCCAGCGACATGGCCGGGTCGGCCAGATAGACCGTTTTGGCATCTTCATCAATGATGAGGTTGGCGATATCGCAGTGCTGTGCGGCGGCATCCAGCTCTTCCTGCGTGGGCAGCTGGTTGTTGCTGTCGTTGTCATCGGCCAGTGCGGCCTCGCGGTAGTTGTGCCAGATGTTCAGCACACTGCCCAGCGCAATGTTCAGCTTGCCGCAGGTGGTGTCGTACATGGTCTGGGCCAGTTCCAGCATCCCGAGGATCTTGTCATCCACCGTCACCGGGGCAATGCCCGCATTGTCGTTGATGGTCTTGATGTTGGTCACGCCATCGTAATCATTATAAATGTCGTAGAGCTGGTTGTACTCCACAAGGTCGGCGTGGAGCGCGTCCATCTGGGCGGTGAACTCTTCCTCGCTGTCGCAGTAGGCGATGACCTGCGTCACGGTGTCGAACACATCATAGAACACGGTGGAGTAGCGCTGCGGGCCATCGGCGGCGCTGGAGGCGGTGGAGCCGGAGGTACTGCCGCAGCCAGCCAGCAGGCTCAGGCTGAGCGCAGCCGCCAGCAGGGCGGAAAAAATACGCTTGGTCATCATGCTTTGGCGGTCTCCTTTGCGGCGGTAAAGGCGGTGTGCTCTTCCTGCAGATGTGCCAGCAGGTCACCGAACACCCAGTTCTTGCTGGTGGGGGTCACAACGGCCTTGAGGGGGATGTTCACCTGTGCCTGCTTCATCAGGTCCAGCAGGGTGTCCACATCCTTATCCTTGAAGTTGGCCAGCACCAGCGCCGGGGGATAAGCACCCGGCTCCAGCACCAGAGTGCGGGTGGTCTTGACCTCCACCTCGCCCAGCAGCTGGGCCACGGTCCTGCCTGCATCGGCGGGGGAGACCAGCTGCAGTTTCATCCCGAAAGCGGGGGCCATCCCCTCCAGAATGCCCCGGTCGGCGGCAGAAAGGTTCCAGCCCAGCGCCAGCGGGATGCCGGCATTCTGGTTGCGTGCAATATGAGCTTTCATAGAAATACCTCGTTTCAAGGGTGAATTCAAAATACACCATAGTATACCATATTTGATGACAAAAGAAAACAACCCCCTCAGTCACGCTGCCGCGTGCCGAGAGGGTCGTTCCATTCTCAGTTCATCTTCTTGCCAAAGAACTCGACTTCCTTGGTGATAAAGCCCATCAGTTCATCGAACTGGTCGGGGGTCAGGCTCTGGGCACCATCGCACTTGGCCTTGGCAGGGTTGTTGTGCACCTCGATCATCAGGCCGTCGGCACCGGCGGCCACGGCGGCCTTGGCCAGCTGGGGCACCATCCAGGCATGGCCGCAGGCGTGGCTGGGGTCCACCACCACGGGCAGGTGGGTCATTTTGTGGAGCATGACCACACCGGCAAGGTCCAGGGTGTTGCGCATACTGGTCTCAAAGGTGCGGATGCCGCGCTCGCAGAGGATAACGTTCTCGTTGCCCTCAGCCATGATGTACTCGGCGCTCATCACAAATTCTTCCAGCGTGTTGGCCAGGCCGCGTTTGAGCAGCACGGGCTTTTTCTGGCGGCCCACGGCCTTGAGCAACTCAAAGTTCTGCATATTGCGGGCACCCACCTGGATAAGGTCTACATTCTCGAACAGGGGCAGGTGCTCGGTGTTCATGATCTCGGTGACGATGGGGGAGCCGGTGGCGCGGCGGGCCAGCTTGAGCAGGTCCAGGCCCTCACTCCGCATTCCCTGGAAGGAGTAGGGGGAGGTGCGGGGCTTGAATGCGCCGCCGCGCAGCAGGGAAGCGCCTGCATCCTTGACGCGCTGGGCGCAGTAGGTGATCTGCTCCTCGCTCTCGATGCTGCAGGGGCCTGCAATGACGGCGAAGTTGCCGCCGCCGATCTTCACGCCGTTGACATCGATCACGCTGTCGTCGGGGTGGAACTTGCGGTTGGCTTTCTTGTAAGGCTCAGACACGCGGCGGCAGGTCTCGACCACAGGGTTGGCCAGCACCCAGCTCTCGGCAATGGCCTTGGTGTCGCCGATCAGGCCCAGAATGTGGGTGTCGCTGCCCTTGGAGTCGTTGATCTGCAGCCCCATATCCTGCAGCTCGTGGCAGAACTCGCGGACCTGTGCGTCGGGGGCATCCTGTTTCAGTACAATGATCATGGTGGTCGTCTCCTTATCCTTCTCACACAAACGGCACAGGAGACCGGCTCCATTGCCGCGATTTATTTTCGTGAAGTTCAGTTTCCTGAAGCATGGGCCTATGATAACACTTCAGGGAACTGAAGTCAAGAGAAATTTTGAAATTTTGGAAAGAAAGTGGTAGAATAAAAGCAGCCTGAGAGGGCAAGGAGTTTACAAGGAGCGATCATCAATGGGAAAAGAAGCAAAAACGAATGCCATGCGCATCCTGGAACGGGCCAAGGTGCCCTATACAGCCCACGAATATGCCCACGAGGAGGGCGTGGCGGTGGACGGCGTGACCGTGGCCGCCAGCATGGGGGAGGACCCGGCCTGCGTATATAAGACGCTGGTGACCCAGGGCAGCAGCAAAAACTACTTTGTGTTCGTCATTCCGGTGGCGGCAGAGCTTGACCTGAAGGCCGCTGCCCGCAGCGTGGGCGAAAAAAGCGTAGCCATGATCCATGTGGCCGATATCAATAAGGTCACCGGCTATGTGCGCGGCGGCTGCAGCCCGGTGGGTATGAAAAAGCAGTACACCACCGTGTTTGATGAAAGCGTGCTGGCTCAAGAAAAGGTCTATGTCTCCGGCGGCCGCATTGGCACGCAGGTGTGCTGCGCACCCGCCGACCTCATCCGGGCAGCAAGGGCAACAACAGCGAAGATCATCTTCTAAGGGGAAACCTGCCTTACTGCCGGGGAGATAAAACTTGCTTTATTATATTCTCTAAAAAAGTCATACTTAAAAAGAAATGCGGTGTCGAAACTGCACAAAACTTTTGAAAGTTTTTTGACGCGGGAGAACACAAGGGAGAAATTGCCCCAAGGGCCTTTGCAAAGTGGAATTTTTGCCGTAAACTGTATGTAGTACAGGGACGGTACCCCGGCGGATGCTGGGTGCCGCCTGAAAAAGCGCAGAGCAAAAGGGGAACTTCAAAGATGAAGATGCTGTCGGGCTTCACAGAACAGAACACCATTCGTGCTGTTCAGGGGCATCGTGCAGCTTTGTGCAAAGCGCTGGGAGAGCATACGCAGAAATAAAGGCCGTGGTGCAGGTGTACCACAGCTTTTTTTTGTTTTGCAGACGGAGAAAGAGAGGTTCGGATATGATTCGGAAAGTTGCAGTGATCATGGGCTCGGACAGTGATTGGCCGGTGGTAAAGGGGGCCTGTGCCCAGCTGAAGGCGCTGGACATCCCCTTTGAGGCACACATCCTTTCGGCCCACCGCACCCCTGCCGAGGCCGCGGATTTTGCCAAAAATGCCCGGGCCAACGGCTTTGGTGTGATCCTGTGCGCGGCGGGCATGGCGGCCCATCTGGCCGGTGCCTTTGCCGCCAACACCACCCTGCCTGTCATCGGTATCCCGATGAAGGGTGGCGCGATGGACGGTCTGGATGCGCTGCTGGCCACGGTCCAGATGCCCAGCGGCATCCCGGTGGCTACCGTGGCCCTGAACGGGGCCAAGAACGCCGCCTGGCTGGCTGCCGAGATCCTGGCCCTGAGCGATGACACACTGGCCGGGAAGCTGGAGGCCGAGCGGGTGAGCATGGCACAGCAGATCGCAGCCAAGGAAGAAAAGCTGCAGAACGAACTGAAAGAGTTGTAAGGAGAACCAATGTCTGATTTTGCATATCCGCTGCACGAGGAATGCGGCGTTTTTGGCATCTACGACCGGGCGGGCACTGAGGATGTGGCCGCTGCCGCCTATTCTGCCCTGTATGCGCTGCAGCACCGCGGGCAGGAGAGCTGCGGCATTGCGGTCAACGATGACGGTGTCATCCAGGGCCACCGCGACCTCGGCCTGGTGAACGAGGTGTTCACCCCCGCCGTGCTGGGCAGTCTTTCCACCCCCACGGCCCACATGGCAACGGGCCATGTCCGCTATGCCACGGCCGGCAGCCGGGTGCGGGCCAACGCCCAGCCCATGATCGTCCGGCATGGCCGGGGCACCATGGCCCTCTGCCACAACGGCAACCTGACCAATGCCCTGGAGCTGCGCCGTCAGCTGGAGAACGAGGGTGCCATCTTCCACGGCTCCTCCGATACCGAGGTCATCTGCTACCTCATCACCCGCAATCGCCTGCGGATGGGCAGCATTGAGACTGCCATCAGCAAGACGATGGATGTGCTGGAGGGTGCATACAGTCTGGTGATCATGTCTGCCACCAAGCTCATTGCGGTCCGGGACCCCCGGGGCTACCGCCCCCTGTGCATCGGCACCCTGCCCGGCGGCGGCTACGTCTTTGCCAGCGAGAGCTGTGCGCTGGATGCTGCGGGCGCGACCCTGCTGCGGGACGTGGAGCCCGGCGAGATCGTCATTGCCGACACCAAGACCGGTGAGCTGCGGAGCATCAAGGATCACTGCGGCCGCCCGGATACCCAGATGTGCGTGTTCGAGTTCATCTATTTCTCCCGCCCGGACAGCGTCATCGAGGGCAGCTCGGTGCACGAGGCCCGCAAGCAGGCAGGCCGGTTCCTGGCACAGGAGCACCCCGTGGAGGCCGATGTGGTCATCGGCGTGCCGGATTCCGGTCTGGATGCGGCGCTCGGCTACTCGCAGGAGAGCGGCATCCCCTACGGCATCGGTTTTATCAAGAATAAATACATCGGCCGCACCTTTATCCAGGGCAGCCAGAAGCAGCGCGAAAACAGCGTGCGCATCAAGCTGAACGTGGTGTCCAGCACCGTCAAGGGCAAGCGGGTGGTGCTGGTGGATGACTCCATCGTGCGCGGCACCACCTCCGCCCGCATCATCAAGCTGCTGCGGGATGCCGGTGCAAAGGAAGTCCACTTCCGGGTCTCGGCCCCCCCGTTCAAATACCCCTGCTACTTCGGCACCGACATCCCCGACCAGAAGCTGCTGGTGGCCACGGGCCGCAATGTGGAGCAGATCAATGAGATCATCGGGGCCGACACCCTGGGCTACCTGTCCACCGAGCATGTGGTGCAGCTGGCCAAGAACGCAAAATGCGGTTTCTGCACCGCCTGCTTTACCGGCGAGTATGCCGTGAAGCCGGAAGAGGTGCTTTCCACCGATATCCATGAACGCCACCTGAACGACCGTCCCAAAAACGAGAAAAAGTTAGGAGAGTAAGAAGATGGAAAAGAGCTATTCTGAGAGTTACGCAGCTGCCGGTGTGGATATCACCGCCGGTTACCGCTCCGTTGAACTGATGAAGCAGTATGTTGCCCGCACCATGAACGAGCACTGCATTGGTGGTCTGGGCGGCTTTGGCGGCCTGTTTGAGCTGGACTGCACCGGCTACAAGCACCCTGTTCTGATCTCCGGCACGGACGGCGTGGGCACCAAGCTGAAGATCGCCATGATCATGGACAAGCACGACACCATTGGCATCGACTGCGTTGCCATGTGCGTCAACGATGTGATCTGCGCCGGTGCAAAGCCGCTGGTGTTCCTGGATTACATCGCCTGCGGCCGCAACATCCCTGAGAAGATCGCCGAGATCGTCAAGGGCGTGGCCGAGGGCTGCGTGCAGGCTGATTGCTCTCTGGTGGGCGGTGAGACTGCCGAGCACCCGGGCATGATGCCGGAGGATGAGTACGATCTGGCCGGTTTCACCGTGGGCGTTGTGGACAAGGAAAAGATCCTGAGCAACGAGACCATGCAGGCTGGCGATGTCATCCTCGCTCTGCCCTCCACCGGTGTTCATTCCAACGGTTTCTCGCTGGTGCGCAAGATCTTTGATATTGACAACGATCCCGATGTTCTGCACACCACCCCCGCCGAGCTGGGCGGCAAGACCCTGGGCGATGCACTGCTGGCTCCCACCAAGATCTACGTCAAGCCGGTGCTGAAGGTGCTGGAAGAAGTGGATGTCAAGGGCATCTCCCACATCACCGGCGGCGGCTTCTATGAGAACATCCCCCGCAGCCTGAAAAAGGGCTGCTGCGCCCGCATCAAGAAGGAGGATGTCCGCACCCCGGCGCTGTTCCACCTGATGCAGAAGGTAGGCGGCATCTCCGAGCACGACATGTTCAACACCTTCAACATGGGCGTGGGCATGGTGCTCACCGTTCCTGCCGCACAGGCCGACAAGGCGCTGGAGATCCTCCACGCCAACGGCGAGCCCGAGGCTTACAAGCTGGGTGTCATCGCTGAAGGGGACGGTGTGGAACTGTGCTGAATGTAGCTGTGTTGGTTTCCGGCGGCGGCACCAATCTGCAGGCCCTGCTGGACAGCGAAGCCCGGGGCGAGAACCCCAACGGTAAGATCACACTGGTCGTGGCCTCCAAGCCCGGTGTCTACGCGCTGGAGCGGGCCGCAAAGGCCGGTGTGGAGGGCGTTGTGGTCCGCCGCAAGGACTACGAGAACAGTGAGGCCTTTGACGCGGCCCTGCTGGAAACGCTGAAAAGCCACAACATCGATCTGGTGGTGCTGGCCGGGTTCCTTTCCGTGCTGGGCCCCAGTGTCATTGAAGCCTATCCCCGCCGCATCCTGAATGTTCACCCGGCGCTCATCCCGTCCTTCTGCGGGCCCGGCATGTATGGCCTGCGCCCCCATCAGGCTGCTCTGGCCCGGGGCTGCAAGGTGACCGGTGCCACCGTGCACTTTGTCAACGAGGAGTGCGACGGCGGCCCCATCCTGCTGCAAAAGGCAGTGGAGATCCTGCCCGGCGACACCCCCGAGGTGCTGCAGAAGCGGGTGATGGAACAGGCCGAGTGGAAGCTGCTGCCCAAGGCAGTTGCCATGGTGTGCAGCGGCGAGATCGAGTAAAAACTCCTTCCGTCACGCCTGACGGTGTGCCACCTCCCTCAAGGAGGGAGGCTTGAGGCTCCCTCTCCGAGGGGGCTGTCGCCGTAGGCGACTGGGGGAGTTCCGTAATAGGAGAATTTGACATGGAAAAGATCAACCTGAACGATTATCTGGCCTCCAACGAGTACCCCGGCCGCGGCATTGCGGTGGCAATGGCCCCCGATGGCCGTCAGATGTTCATCGGCTACTTTATCATGGGCCGCAGTGAGAACAGCCGCAACCGCGTGTTCGACCCCGTGCCCGAGCGCGGCGGCATCTGCACCATGGCTGCAGACCCCGACAAGCTGGAGGACCCCAGCCTTATCATCTATAACCCCGTGCTGACCCTGGGCAAGACCCATATCGTGACCAACGGCGACCAGACCGATACCATTTTTGACCTGATGAGTCAGGGCAAGAGCTTTGCCGATGCCCTGCGCACCCGCACCTTTGAGCCGGACGGCCCCAACTACACCCCCCGCATCTCCGCTGTGGTGTACGCTGATGGCAGCTACCAGATGAGCATTCTGAAATCTGCCGACGGCAACGGCGACAGCGTCCAGCGCTATTTCTTTGATTACCCCCAGCCTGTGGCCGGTGAGGGTCATTTCATCAGCACCTACAAGCACAACGGAAACCCTATCCCCAGCTTTGAGGGCGAGCCCCTGCGCTTTGCCTGCCCCCGCACCATCGGTGATTTTGCCCATGGCCTGTGGCAGAACCTGAACCCCGACAACAAGGTCAGCCTGTTTGCCCGCGTCATCGATCTGGACAGCGGCGAGACCGGCGATATGATCTTCAACAAATACGATGCTGTCAACAGCGATCTGGACGACCCCGAGGAGCCTGAACTGCTGCCCGAGGAGCTGGAGCTGCTGGCAAAACTCGATGCCGAAGCGGAATAACGAAGACTTAAGGAGGATGCATCAATGAACGAACTCGCACTGAAGTACGGCTGCAACCCCAACCAGAAGCCCAGCCGCATCTATATGGAAGATGGCTCCGACCTGCCCGTGACTGTGCTGAACGGCAAGCCCGGCTACATCAATTTTCTGGATGCCCTCAACTCCATCCAGCTGGTCAAGGAGCTGAAGGCGGCCTGCGGCCTGCCCGCCGCCGCTTCCTTCAAGCATGTGTCCCCGGCGGGTGCCGCCCTGGGCCTGCCCCTGACCGATGTGGAGCGCAGGATGTACCACATTGCTCCGGACTTTGAGCTCTCTCCGCTGGCCTGCGCTTACGCCCGTGCCCGCGGTGCTGACCGCATGTCCTCCTTTGGCGACTGGATCGCCCTCTCCGATGTCTGCGATGTGCCCACCGCAAAGCTCATCCAGCACGAGGTCTCTGACGGCATCATTGCCCCCGGTTATGAGCCGGAGGCTCTGACCATTCTGGCCGGCAAGAAAAAGGGCAACTACAATGTGGTGGCCATTGACCCTGACTACAAGCCCGCCCCTGTGGAACACAAGCAGGTGTACGGCATCACCTTTGAACAGGGCCGCAACGAGCTGACCATCAACGCCGACACCATGCTGACCAACTGGGTCACCGAGAACAAGAGCGTGACCGAGGAGCAGAAGCGGGACCTGATCATTGCCCTTATCACCCTGAAATACACCCAGTCCAACAGTGTCTGCTACACCGCAGGCGGCCAGACCATCGGCGTGGGTGCCGGCCAGCAGAGCCGCATCCACTGCACCCGTCTGGCAGGCCAGAAGGCCGACAACTGGCAGCTGCGCCACATGGACAAGGTGCTGAATCTGCCCTTCCGTGACGATGTCGCCAAGCCCAACCGCGACAATGCCATTGATGTGTATATCGGTGACACCCCCGAGGATGTCATCGGCGACGATGTCTGGGCCGAGACCTTCACTGAGCAGCCCGCACCCCTGACCGCGGAGGAAAAGAAAGAGTACCTGAGCCACGTTACCGGTGTCTGCCTGGGTTCCGATGCCTTCTTCCCCTTTGGCGACAACATCGAGCGTGCCCGCCGCTCCGGCGTGACCGCCATTGTCCAGCCCGGCGGCTCTATCCGCGACCAGCAGGTCATTGACACCTGCAATAAGTACGGCATTGCCATGGCCTTCTGCGGCATCCGGCTGTTCCATCACTAAAAGGAAAACTGGTTCGCCCTCTCAGTCAAAGCCTGTCGGCTTTGCCAGCTCCCCCAAAGGGGGAGCCTTTGGCAGCATCCCGTTAGTAGCTGCTGGTGTTAGTGCCAGTCTTGGCTCTCCCTTTGGGAGAGCTGGCGCGAAGCGCCTGAGAGGGTGAGGACGCTGACAGAGAAGCAGAAACGAATATTTTAGGAGATGTTAAAATGGCTAAAAAAATCTTAGTGGTCGGCGGCGGCGGCCGCGAGCACGCCATCATCAAGGCACTGAAGAAGAGCCCGGACTGCGGCGAGATCTGGTGCGCTCCGGGCAACGGCGGCATCAGCTATGATGCCAAATGCAAGAACATCAAGGCTACGGACGTAGAGACCATGGTGGCCTTTGCTGCCGAGGAAAAGTTTGATTATGTTGTCGTGGCGCAGGATGACCCGCTGGCGCTGGGCATGGTGGACGCGCTGGCAAAGGTGGGCATCCCTGCCTTTGGCCCGGACAAGGCCGCTGCCCGCATCGAGGCCTCCAAGGTGTTCTCTAAGGATCTGATGAAGAAATACGGCATCCCCACCGCAGATTATGCCACCTTTGATGACCCCGCCAAGGTCATGGATTACATCAAGGCAAAGGGCAAGTACCCCGTGGTCATCAAGGCAGACGGGCTGGCACTGGGCAAGGGCGTGCTGATCTGCGAGAACGAGGAACAGGCCGCCGACGGCGTGAAGGAGATCATGCTGGACAAAAAGTTCGGCGCTTCCGGCAACCATGTGGTGGTGGAAGAGTTCCTCACCGGCCCCGAGGTCAGTGTGCTGAGCTTTACCGACGGCAAGGTGGTCAAGCCCATGGTGTCCAGCATGGACCACAAGCGTGCCAACGACCACGACACCGGCCTGAACACCGGCGGCATGGGCACCGTGGCCCCCAACCCATACTACACCCCGGCCATTGCTGCCGAGTGCATGGAAACGATCTTCCTGCCCACCATTCAGGCCATGAACGCCGAGGGCTGCCCCTTCAAGGGCTGCCTGTACTTCGGCCTGATGCTCACCCCGGACGGCCCCAAGGTCATCGAGTACAACTGCCGCTTCGGCGATCCCGAGACCCAGGTGGTGCTGCCTCTGCTGGAGAGTGACCTGCTGAAGATCATGACTGCCTGCACCGAGGGCACGCTGGCCGATACCGAGGTCAAATTCTCCGAGGGCGCGGCCTGCTGCGTCATTCTGGCCTCCGGCGGCTACCCGGTGTCCTATGAAAAGGGCAAGCCCATTTCCGGCCTGACCAACGGCCAGCTGGAAGGGGAGAGCAACATCACAGTTTACCACTCCGGCACGGCACTGCGTGAGGACGGCACGCTGGTCACCAACGGCGGCCGTGTGCTGGGCGTGACTGCAGCTGCGCCCCGCCTGACCGCCGCCATCACGCAGGCATACGCCGCCGCTGAGAAGATCAGTTTTGAAAAGCTGCACAAGCGCACGGATATTGGTATGAGAGCGCTGAAAGCAATCGCTGAACAATAAAAAAGAGGGGGATTCACCCATGGTCTATCGTATTTATGTGGAAAAGAAGCCCGGCTTTGATGTGGAAGCCCAGGGCCTGAAAAATGAGCTGGTGAGTCTGCTGGGCATCCAGTCCCTGAGCGGCCTGCGCCTGCTGAACCGCTATGACGTGGAGGGCATCGACGAGGCACTGTTCAACCAGTGCGCTACCACCGTGTTCAGTGAGCCGCCGGTGGATAACACCTATGCGGAGCTGCCTGAATTCGAGGGCATTTCCTTTGCTGTGGAGTACCTGCCCGGCCAGTTCGACCAGCGCGCCGATTCTGCCGCCGAGTGCATCCAGCTCATCAGCCAGGGCGAGCGCCCGCTGGTTCGCTCTGCCCGTGTCTACCTGCTGGAGGGTTCCCTGACCGAGGAGCAGGTGGCAGAGATCAAGAAGTACGTCATCAACCCGGTGGAGGCCCGCGAGGCTTCGCTGGAGACCAAAGCTACCCTGAAGATGGAGTATCCCATGCCCACCGCTGTGGCCACGCTGGAGGGCTTCAACGAGCTGGACGAAGAGGGCCTGAAGAAGTTCATCGACGAAAAGGGCCTGGCCATGGATCTGGGCGATATCAAGTTCTGCCAGGAGTACTTCCGCTCTGAGCACCGCGACCCCACCATCACCGAGATCAAGATGATCGACACCTACTGGTCCGATCACTGCCGCCACACCACCTTTGGCACCATTCTGGATGATGTCCAGATCGACGATGCCGTGGTGCAGGCAGCGTTTGACCGCTACATGGCCATGCGCGCCGACCTGGGCCGTGAGGAGAAGCCCCGCTGCATGATGGATCTTGCCACCATCGGTGCCAAGGAGCTGAAGAAGCAGGGCATCCTCAAGAATCTGGACGAATCCGAGGAGATCAACGCCTGCACCGTCAAGATCAAGTGCGATGTGAACGGCAAGGATGAGGACTGGCTCTTCCTCTTTAAGAACGAGACCCACAACCACCCCACCGAGATCGAGCCCTTCGGCGGTGCGGCCACCTGCATCGGCGGTGCCATCCGCGACCCGCTGTCCGGCCGCAGCTATGTCTATCAGGCCATGCGTGTGACCGGCGCAGGCGACCCGCTCAAGCCTGTCAGCGAGACCCTGCCCGGCAAGCTGCCCCAGCGCAAGCTGGTGACCACTGCCGCTGCCGGTTACTCCTCCTACGGCAACCAGATCGGCCTTGCCACCGGCCAGGTGGATGAGATCTACCACCCCGGCTATGTGGCAAAGAGAATGGAGATCGGCGCTGTGGTGGGTGCGACTCCCGCTTCCCATGTCCGCCGCGAGTGCCCCGCCCCCGGGGATGTCATCGTCCTGCTGGGCGGCCGCACCGGCCGCGACGGCATCGGCGGTGCCACCGGCTCCTCCAAGGCCCACAATCTGGGCAGCCTGGACCACTGCGGTGCCGAGGTGCAGAAGGGCAATGCGCCCATCGAGCGCAAGCTCCAGCGCCTGTTCCGCCGTGAGGATGCCTGCAAGATGATCAAGCGCTGCAACGACTTTGGTGCGGGCGGCGTTTCCGTTGCCATCGGTGAGCTGGCCGACGGCCTGTATATCGACCTGAACAAGGTCACCAAGAAGTATGACGGCCTGGACGGCACCGAGCTGGCCATCAGCGAGAGCCAGGAGCGCATGGCTGTGGCCCTTGCCCCCGAGGATGTGGACAAGTTCATCGCCATTGCCACCGAGGAGAACCTTGAGGCTACCCCCGTGGCAAAGGTCACCGAGGAAAAGCGCCTGAACATGGTGTGGAACGGCGTGTCCATCGTCAACATCAGCCGTGAGTTCCTGAACTCCAACGGTGCGGAGAAGCACCAGAACGTCCATGTGGAGCAGGGTACCGTCTGGCAGCCCCAGTGGGCCGGCATCACCTTCAGCCAGAAGATGAAGAACATGGTGGGCGACCTGAACATCTGCAGCAAGAAGGGCCTTTCTGAGCGGTTCGACAGCACCATTGGTGCCGCCACCGTCCTGATGCCCTTTGGCGGTGCTTACCAGCTGACCCCCCAGAACGCCATGGTGGCAAAGCTGCCCGTGGATGGCGAGACCAACACCTGCTCCGGCATGGCCTGGGGCTACAACCCCTACCTGATGAGCGCCAACCAGTATATCGGCGCACGGATGGCCGTGGTGGACAGTGTCACCAAACTGGTGGCCTCCGGCTTCCGCTATGAGGATGCCTACCTGACCTTCCAGGAGTACTTTGAGCGCCTGGGCACCAAGCCCGAGCGCTGGGGCAAGCCGCTGGCCGCCCTGCTGGGTGCTCTGGATGCCCAGATGGGTCTGGGCATTGCCTCCATCGGCGGCAAGGACAGCATGTCCGGCTCCTTCGAGCAGCTGGATGTGCCCCCCACGCTGGTCTCCTTTGCCACTGCCATCGGCAAGGCCAGCAAGGTGGTCTCCACCGAGTTCAAGAAGCCTGAGAGCACTGTTGTCCTCATCCGGCCCATTCTGGACCCCGAGACCGGCTGCCCCAACTTCTTCTCCCTGAAGGCAAACTACAAGATCGTGGAGCAGATGATCGAAGAGGGCATGGTGGCATCTGCCTGCGCCGTGGGCTACGGCGGCATTGCCGAGGCCCTGTTCAAGATGGGCCTGGGCAACCGCATCGGCTTCAAGATGCGCGCTGATATGCCCACCCACCGGATGTTCGAGCCCATGTACGGCTCCATCGTGCTGGAAATGGTCTCTGATTCCCCCGCAGGCGAGCTGCTGGGCGAGACCACCAGGGAGTATATCTTTGAAAGCTGCGGCGAGACGCTGGATATGGCTGAGCTGCAGGAGATCTGGGAGAGCAAGCTGGAGCCTGTGTACCCCTACCGCAAGGCAGGCCCCACTGTGGAAAAGATCAACGGCAAGCTGAACGCCCCCGCTGCCCCCAAGATCGGTGTGGCAAAGCCCAAGGTGATCATCCCCGTGTTCCCCGGCACCAACTGCGAGTACGACACCGCCAAGGCCTTTGCCCGCGCCGGTGCCGACCCTGAGATCCTGGTCATCCGCAACCTGACCCCGGCGGACGTTACCGCCAGCTGCGAGGCACTGGTCAAGGCCATTGGCGAGAGCCAGATCGTGATGCTGCCCGGCGGCTTCTCCGGCGGCGACGAGCCGGATGGCAGCGCCAAGTTCATCGCCTCCTTCTTCCGCAGCCCTGCGGTCACCGAGGCGGTCCGCGACCTGCTGCAGCACCGCGACGGTCTGATGCTGGGCATCTGCAACGGCTTCCAGGCCCTGATCAAGCTGGGTCTGGTGCCCTACGGCGATATCCGCCCCATCACGGCCTATGACCCGACCCTGACCTTCAACACCATCGGCCGCCACCAGAGCATGCTGGTGCGCACCCGCGTTGCTTCCACCGGCAGCCCCTGGCTGTCCCACTGCGATGCAGGCAGCGAGTACGAGATCGCCATCAGCCACGGCGAGGGCCGCTTTGTAGCACCCCAGAACGTGCTGGATCAGCTGGTTGCCAACGGCCAGGTGGCTACCCAGTATGTTGATCTGGAGGGCGAGCCCACCATGGATCAGCGCTACAACCCCAACGGTTCTCTGCTGGCCATTGAGGGCATCACCAGCCCGGACGGCCGCGTGTTCGGCAAGATGGGCCACTCGGAGCGCAGCGGCGAGTACCTGTACAAGAACGTCACCGGCGACAAATATCAGCCGATCTTTGAAGGCGGCGTAGACTATTTCAAGGTTTGATGGTAGAATAGAGAAAAACTCCTTCCGTCATCGCTGACGCGATGCCACCTCCCTCTCCGAGGGAGGCTGAAAGGCCCCCTCTTCGAGGGGGCTGTCGCCGGAAGGCGGCTGGGGGAGTTACTTTCAGGAGGAAACAACCAATGTCACAGCATGATCGTTATATCAGCCCCTTCTCTACCCGTTATTCTTCCGACGAGATGCAGTACATCTTCTCGGATGACAACAAGTTCCGCACCTGGCGCCGCCTGTGGGTGGCGCTGGCCCGGGCCGAGATGGAGCAGGGCCTGACCAATATCACCCCCGAAATGGTGGCCGAGCTGGAAGCCCATGTGGACGACATCAACTACGAGGTCGCCATTGCGCGCGAGAAGCTGGTGCGCCATGATGTGATGAGCCACGTTTACGCCTACGGCCAGCAGTGCCCCAAGGCAGCAGGCATCATCCATCTGGGTGCCACCAGCTGCTATGTGGGCGATAACACCGATATCATCGTGATGCGGCAGGGCCTGGAGCTCATTCGCAAAAAGCTGATCGGTGTGCTGGCAAAGCTCTCCCGCTTTGCTGAGGAGTACAAGGACATGCCCTGCATGGCCTATACCCACTGCCAGCCTGCACAGCCCACCACCGTGGGCAAGCGCGCTACCCTGTGGGCCAACGAGCTGGTGATGGATCTTGCCGAGATCGACCACCGCCTTGCCACCCTGCAGCTGCGCGGTGTCAAGGGCACCACCGGCACGCAGGCTTCCTTTATGGAGCTGTTCAAGGGCGATGCGGACAAGATCCGCGCTGTGGATGCTTCCATTGCCAGGGAGATGGGTTTTGCCCCGGATGCGGTGATCCCCGTGTCCGGCCAGACCTACAGCCGCAAAGTGGATGCCTTTATCCTGAACGCTCTGGCAGGCATTGCCCAGAGCTGCATGAAGTTTGCAACCGACCTGCGCCTGCTGGCCAACTTCAAGGAGATGGAAGAACCTTTTGAGAAGAACCAGATCGGTTCCTCCGCCATGCCTTACAAGCGCAACCCCATGCGGTGTGAGCGCATCTGCGCCCTGAGCCGCTACCTGATGGTGGATGTGCTGAACCCCAGCTTCACCACCGGCACCCAGTGGTTTGAGCGCACGCTGGACGACAGCGCCAACAAGCGTGTTGCCATGGCCGAGGGCTTCCTGGCTGCCGATGCCATCCTGAACATCATGCTCAATGTCACCGATGGCATCGTGGTCTATCCCAAGGTAGTGCGCAGCCGCCTGATGGCAGAGCTGCCCTTCATGGCCAGCGAGAACATTATGATGCAGGCTGTGGAAAAGGGCGGCAACCGTCAGGAGCTCCACGAGCGCCTGCGCCAGCACGCCATTGCCGCTGGCAAGCAGGTCAAGGAAGAGGGCCTGCCCAACGATATGGTGGACCGCGTTGCCGCTGACCCCGCCTTTGGCCTGACCAAGGAGGAGATCGTGGCCGGTCTGGTGCCCGAAAACTTTGTGGGCCGTGCACCCCAGCAGGTGGAGGAGTTCATTGCAAATGTGCTCCAGCCCATCTTTGATGCCAACCCCGATGCTGTGGAACAGCACGCTTCTCTGAGCGTTTAAGGGTGTGGACCGGTAGCTTTCTCCTCGGACACGGCTCGGGCCATTCCATCGCCCGCCCTACTGCCTGCGGCAGCAGGGTCCCACCCCAGCGGACGGTCCTCGGAGAAACTCCCGGTCCACTGAACTGCAAAATCTATCGCTGCGCTCCGCCTTTGGGCAGGGCGCAGCTTTGCTATAACCGGAAAAGGAGAACCTATGCGACTAGACAAATATCTGGCCGAGACGGCGCAATGCACCCGGAGCGAGGCAAAGACCCTGCTGAGCAGGGGACGGGTGACGGTGAACGGCGCGGTGTGCAAAAAGGGGGACACCCAGCTCAGGGAAGGGGACAGCGTGGCGGTGGACGGTGCGCCGCTTGCTTACCAGCAGTTCGTCTACCTGATGCTCAACAAGCCCGAGGGCGTGGTGAGCGCTTCCACCGACAAGCGGGATACCACCGTGGTGGATCTGATCGGGGATGCCTACCCCCGGCGGGAGCTGTTCCCGGCCGGCCGGCTGGACAAGACCAGCACCGGCTTTGTTCTGCTGACGGATGACGGCGGCTTCGCCCACGAGATCCTTGCCCCGAAGCGCCATGTCTCCAAGACCTATACGGTGGTCATTGACACACCGCTGACCGAGGAGATGCGCAGGGGCTTTGCCGAGGGCGTGACGCTGGCGGATGGCACCGCCCTCTCCCCGGCAGAGGTGGAAGCCCTGACCCCGGACGGCCTGACCGTGAAAGTCAGGCTCAGGCAGGGGGTGTACCACCAGATCAAGCGGATGTTCGGTGTGTACGGCGCGGGCGTGAACGCCCTGCATCGGGATGCCATCGGCGGGCTTGCGCTGGACCCGGCCCTTGCACCGGGACAGTGGCGGGAGCTTTCTGCGGAGGAAGTGACAGCAATTACCACCGGAGACTGACTGCTTTTCACCTGATTTTCAAAAAAACATCACATTTTGCCGGTAAAATATTCACAAGAACCACGCAAAACAGTGCTTTTTGGGCCTGAAAATACCCCCGAAAGATAATTTCACCAAGAAAGTCAAAAATATTTTGGTGAAATATGTTGCAAAAGTAAATTCTTTTGTGTAAAATAGATAATGTAAAGCGGCGAAATTGTTAAAAACGACAATCTCGCCCCTGCGGCTTGCACAAAAGAGGAAAAGGGGTATCCATTTATGGCCAATAGAGTATTCCAGAGCGTGATCTACCAGATGAAAGACGCCATCGATCGTGTGGTCGGTGTGGTGGATGAGACCGGCGCTGTGATCTCCTGCTCGGAGCTGAACCTGATCGGAGAGGTGCGCGAGGGCTTTATGGCAGAGCGCCTGACGGCCGGTGACCGCTTTGTGCGGGATGGCTACACCTATCAGCAGTTCTCCAGCGCAAAGCATAACGACTATGCCGTGTTTGTGGAAGGCGCGGACGAGACTGCGGGCCAGTTTGCGGCCCTGCTCTCCATCAGTCTGCAGAGCATCAAGCAGTACCACGATGAAAAGTTCGACAAAGCCAACTTCATCAAAAACGTGGTGCTGGACAACATCCTGCCCGGCGATATCTACGCCAAGGCCCGTGAGCTGCACTTTGCCACCGATGTTTCCCGCGTGGTGTTCATTGTGCGCGTGACCTCCGGCGGCGACATCTCCGCTTACGATGTGGTCAGCAGCCTGTTCCCGGACAAGCAGAAGGACTTTGTGTTCAACATCAGCGAGACCGACACCGTGCTGGTCAAGGAGATCCGCAAGGGCATCGACCGCACCGATATGGAGAAGCTGGCTGCCAGCATCGTGGACACCCTGTCTGGTGAGCATTACATCAAGGCTGTGGTCGGCATCGGCACCCCCATCTCCAACGTGAAGGATTTGGCTACCTCCTTCAAGGAAGCCCAGATCGCCATGGAGGTCAGCAAGGTGTTCGACACCGAGAAGCAGATCATCCGCTACGACAACCTTGGCATTGCCCGCCTGATCTACCAGCTGCCCACCACTGTCTGCGAGATGTTCCTGCGCGAGGTGTTCAAGCAGGGCAGCATCGAGAGCCTGGATCAGGAGACCCTGTTCACCATCCAGCGCTTCTTCGAGAACAACCTGAATGTGTCTGAGACCAGCCGCGGCCTGTTTGTCCACCGCAACACGCTGGTGTATCGTCTGGAAAAGATCAAAAAACTGACCGGTCTGGATCTGCGTGAGTTCGATGATGCCATCGTCTTTAAGGTGGCGTTGATGGTCAAGAAGTACCTGTCCAACAACCCGGCCAAATATTAAGCAAACGCTTGCGGCGCAAAGCCGTCGGCGCAGAACCGGCCGCTCGAAACCGATGCTGGCCGGTTCTTTTTGGTTTGGAGAAAATTATTGGGAGCGAAAAATGCATGATAGATTTTGAACACGTTTCAAAGCAGTACAAGCACAACGCAAAGCCTGCCCTGGAGGATGTCAACTTCCATGTGGATGACGGCGAGTTTGTTTTTCTGCTGGGTCACTCGGGCGCGGGCAAATCCACCCTGCTCAAGCTGATCCTGCGCGAGGAGACCCCCACCGAGGGCCGCGTGCTGGTGAACGGGCAGGATGTTGCCCGCCTGCGCCGCCGCAAGATCCCCTACCTGCGCCGTCAGATGGGCATCATCTTTCAGGATTTCCGGCTCATCCCCACCATGACCGTTTACGAGAACATTGCCTTTGCCATGCATGTTACCAACATCGGGCACAAGCAGATCAAGGAGCGCGTGAATTACATGCTGGAGCTTGTCCACCTGGAGGACAAGGCAAAGGTCTACCCAGACCTGCTCTCCGGCGGTGAGCAGCAGCGTGTGGCTGTGGCCCGCGCCCTGGCCCACGCCCCCAAGCTGGTGATTGCGGACGAGCCCACCGGCAACATCGACCCCGAACTGAGCCTTGAGATGATGGAGCTGCTGGAGCGTGTCAGCGAGATGGGCATCACTGTGCTGGTGGTCACCCATGAGCACGAGCTGGTCCGTCACTTTGACCGCCGCGTGGTCACCCTGTCCGGCGGACACATCATCTCGGATGTGCCCACGGGCTCCATGATCCCCCACCCGCCCGTAGACCCGAAGGAACTGGAAATGGAGGTGTCGCTGGTATGATGAAGCCTTCTACGTTCGGTTTCCTTGTGGTGCGCGGCGTGCGCAACCTGGGCAAGCACTGGGCCATGACCATTGCCTGCATCGCCTCCTTGAGCGTCTGTATGACCCTGAACACCTTTGCCACGCTGGCGGAAGTCAATGTGAACAGCATGGTGAACTATCTGGGCCAGCAGAACGAAATGGTGGTCTATGTGGACCCCGAAGCCGACGATGCCACCATCCAGTCGGTAGGGGAGCGCATCACTGCCACCCCGGGCGTGAGCCGGGTGCAGTACATGTCCAAGGAGGATGTGCTCAACCAGTACCGTGGGTACATGGCGGATTACGCCGTTCTGCTGGACGAATTTGAGAATGATAACCCCTTCAAGGCCAACTACCGTGTCTCTCTGGCAGACCTGAGCCAGATGCAGACCATGAGCCAGAACTTCCAGAGCATCCCGGGCGTGTACAGCGTTACCGCCCCCATTGAGATGACCCAGACCTTTGTGGAGGTCCAGCGGGCCGTGACCAAGGTGGGCCAGATCGTGATCCTGGTGTTGATGGCGGTCAGCATCATCACGGTGGGCAGCACCATCCGCCTGAGCGTTTTTGCCCGCCGCCGTGAGATCGAGATCATGAAGTATGTGGGTGCGACCAACCACCTTGTCACCCTGCCCTTTTTTGTGGAGGGTCTGACCATGGGCCTGATCTCCGGTGCCATCACCTCGGTAGCCGGTATCTTCGGCTATGCCTACATCGTGCAGGCCTCCAGCACGCTGGGCGGGTTGTGGCAGCTGCTCATGGGCACCGCCATGGTGCCTGTGGATGCCGTCTGGCCCACCATCCTGACGTACAGTCTGGCCGGTGGTGCGCTGGTGGGTGCGCTGGGCAGCATGTTCTCCATCCGCAAGCATCTGAATGTGTAAGCGAAAGGAGCCTTCTCTGTGAAACAAGCAAAACACTCTGCGGGCTTCCGCCTGCACCTCATGTATACCCCCACCCACGCAAAGCCCGCCCCCGGGCACAGCCGGGCCATGCGCGCTGCCAGCCTGTTTCTGGCGGCGGCCTGCCTGCTGCTGAGTGTCTCGGTCTACCCGGCCACGGCGGCTACCAGCATGTCCAGCCTGCAGAACAAGCTGGATAAGCTCTCCCAGTCCATTGTACAGCACAAAAAGGAACTGTCCAATGCAAAAAAGAAGGAGCAGGCCGCCAAGGCGCTGGAATCGGAACTGAAGGAAAAGGTCACGGTGGTTCAGAGCCAGATCAGCGTGCTGAAGGGCCAGATCGCCGAGGTGCAGAACAGCATCGGCCTGAAGGAACAGGAGATCGCCGCCAAGGAGCAGCAGATCACCGAAAAAGAAGCGGAGATCGCCGACCAGTGGGGGGATTTCAAGCAGCACATGGCCGCCATGCAGGAGCTGCGGGACGGCGGCAGCGTTGCCATGCTGTCTGCGGTGAACGACCTGTATGAGCTGCTGACCTTCAACGAGGTCATGCAGGACATCTCCATCAAGGACACCGAGATCCTGGACAACATGAAGAACGCCAAGGAAGCGCTGGAAAGCGATAAGCTGACGCTGGAATCCCAGCGCAGCGAGCTGCAAAGCAAAAAGGCAGATCTGGATGCCCAGAACAGCCAGATGCGTGCCAAGCAGAACGAGCTCAACTCCAGCGTGGCCGCCGCCCAGATGAGCGCTGCCGAGGCGCAGCAGGCCCAGAAGGACGCGCAGGCCGCCATTGAATCGGACGAGATGAACTATGAGGCGGTCAAGAAACAGATCCAGAAGATGATCGCTGCGGCCGCTGCCTCCAAGCCCACCCTGAGCTTTACCGGCTTCATCTGCCCGCTCAAGAGCTATAGCCGCATTTCCAGTGAGTACGGCTGGCGCAAGAACCCCGTTACGGGGGTCAACAAGCTCCACGCCGGTACCGACTTTGCCGCCCCGGGCGGCACGCCCATCTATGCAGCCGCCAGCGGTTATGTGCAGGTGGCGGGCTGGTCCAGCGGCGGCTACGGCAACTATGTCATCATCTACCACGGCAAAATGTCCGATGGCAACCAGTACAGCACCCTGTACGGCCACATGCGGTCGGTCGCCACCTCGGCGGGCAAGTATGTCCAGCAGGGCGAGATCATCGGTTATGTGGGCAGCACCGGCAACTCTACCGGCAACCACCTCCATCTGGAGGTCTGGAAGGGCGGCTCCAAGGCCAATGCCGTCAACCCCCGTGGTTATATCCCCATGAAATAATCTGCATTGTATCAAAGGAGGCCGTCAGGGCTTATGAAGGAAGAAAAACGCAAGCGCATCCTGCGCGTGGGCTGTCTGATCCTGGCAGGGATCTTTGCACTTTCCATGCTGGGCAGCGTGGTTATGATGCTGCTGGTCTGACAGAGGAGGGAAAAAGATGAACCGTAAGATATCGGTCGGCATGGCGGTCAGCATTGTCATCCTGGCCATGACCGTTACCTTTTCCATCACCATGCTGGTGGCGATGCGCCTGTTTGACAGCACCGTTTCCAGCGTGAAGGAAAAGGAGAGCATGTACAACAAGATCGCTGAGGTGGACCGCTATGTCCGCAGCAACGATTACTATCCCATTGATGAGACCACCCTCTACGACCGCCTGACGGCTGGCTACCTGCTGGGCACCGGCGACAAGTACGCCCGCTATTTCAGCGCCACCGCCTATACAGAGCTGATGAACACCCAGAACGGCACCCTGATCGGCATCGGCGTGGAGTTGGCTGTGGATCAGTCCGGCTATGCCAAGGTCATCAAGGTCTACGATGAATCCCCCGCCAAGGAGGCAGGCATTCAGGTCGGCAACTACATCACCGCTGTGGACGGCACCGATGTCAAGAGCATGAGCAGCGTGGATGCCATCCAGACCCGCCTGCGCGGCGAGAGCGGCACCACCGTCAATGTGACCTGGCTGGACAGCGAGGCCGCCGAGCACACCGCTGACCTGACCCACTCCGGCTACAGCTCCACCACCGTGGATTACCAGATGGTGCAGGGCAATGTGGGCTACATCCGGATCCGCCAGTTTGATTCCACCACCCCCAGCGAGCTGGATTACGCCATCCGCAGCCTGAGCGCCAACGGCGCGGGCAGCCTGGTGTTTGACCTGCGTGATAACGGCGGCGGCCTGCTGGACGATGCCATCCAGTGCATCGACCTGATCGCCCCGGAGGGCACGCTGGCCTTTGCTGAGGACAAGAACGGCACCCAGACCCTGCTGGGCACCAGCACCAGCGAATCCCAGATCGGCCTGCCCGTTGTCTGCCTGGTCAACGGAAGCACTGCCAGCGCTGCGGAGCTCTTTGCCAGCAGCCTGCGCACCCTGAATGGTGCCCGTCTGGTGGGCACCACCACCCAGGGCAAGGGCACTATCCAGAGCAGCCCCCAGCGCCTGTCCGATGGCAGTGCTGTGGTGGTCACCGTGGCAAAGCTGGTCTGCGGCGACGGCAGCTGCTTTGACGGCACCGGCCTGACCGTGGATGTGGAGCGCCCCCTGACTGCAGACGAGCAGACCGCATACTATGATTACACTGTGGAGAACGACCCCCAGATCCAGCGTGCCGTGAGCACTGCCCAGCAGATGAGCGGTACCACCACCGTGAGCGGTGTCAACGAAGCGGCTTCCAGTGAAGCTGCCGACAGCGCCGCCGCCGAGAGCGTAGCGGAAGGGGACGCTGAGGCTGCATCTGCCGAGAGCACCCCGGCAGAGACTGCGCCCGCCGAAAGTGAAGCAGCAGGGGAGAGCACTGCATCCAGTAGTCAAGAATAAGAGAACAACCCTCTCCGTCAGCGCTGACGCGCTGCCACCTCTCCCGAAGGGCGAGGTCTTGGCAATTCATGCAAAGTTTGCGGTTTTGTCAAAAGCTCCCCCTTTGGGGGAGCTGGCGAGCGAAGCGAGACTGAGAGGGTTATTTTGGAAAAGAAAGGATAGAGCCATGCCCGAACTGACCGACCTGTCTTATGTGCGCGCCCTGTGCGAAAAATATGATTTTGCCCTCTCCAAGGGCTTTGGCCAGAACTTCATCGTCAACCCCGGTCTTCCCCCCAAGATCGTGGATGCCAGCGGCGTGGACAAGCGCTGCGGCGTGCTCGAAATCGGCCCCGGCATCGGCGTGCTGACCCGGGAGCTGGCAAAGCGGGCAGCAAAGGTGGTCTCCATCGAGGTGGACGAGCGCCTGCCCCCCCTGCTGGCCGAGACCATGGCCGGTGTGGACAATTTCAAGCTGGTCCTGCAGGATGTGCTCAAGGTGGACCTGAAAGCCCTGATCGCGCAGGAGTTCCCCGGGATGCCGGTGGCGGTCTGCGCCAACCTGCCCTACTATATCACAAGCCCTATTGTGATGAAGCTGCTGGGTGACCGCCTGCCCATCGAGAGCCTGACCGTGATGGTGCAGAAGGAAGCTGCCGATCGCCTGGCCGCTGCCCCGGGTACCCGGGCCTCCAGCGCCATCAGCTGCGCGGTGAGCTATTACGCGACCTCTAAGATGATGTTCACCGCCGCCCCGGGCAGCTTTTACCCGGCCCCCAAGGTGACCAGCGCCGTGGTGCGGATGGAGATCCGCCCCACCCCCGCCGTGCAGGTGGAGGACGAGGAGGGCTACTTTGCCCTTGTGCGCGCGGCCTTTGGCCAGCGGCGCAAGACTGCGGCAAATGCCATTGCCAGCGGCCTGGGGATGCCCAAGGATGCCGTGACCGCTGCCATTGAAGCCGCCGGCTTCGATGCCCGCATCCGTCCTGAGGCCCTGACGCTGGAGGATTTTGCAAAGATCCAGAACGCTCTGGCCCGGTGACTTGTTTTAATAATTCGGTTTTCCAAAAGCAGGGGCTCTTCGCAAAGCGTGGAGCGCCTGCTCTTTTAGAATATAAAGCAAAAATACAGTGTCTTTTTGACGAGAACAATTCCGGTTGTTTTGTCTGTGGCATTGTTTGTTAAATTTCCTGCACGCTTCACCATGTAAAAGCAAATATATTTCATCGTTTTTGCGCGGCAGACTTTGCTTTTTGAAGAAAAAGCTGTGCGTGCTCCATTGACATCTTTTTATTTCAATGGTACAATATATGACGTGTTAAGGTTTTGCGGGAGGAGCACAGGTGCAGACAGAGGGGTCTGTTTCTGCGCTCTTTTGTATTCCCTGGCAATACAGGATTCAAAAAACCTCCGCAGAATAGTGGGAAAACAGCAGGACATCCCGCCCTGCACCATGCACTGAAGCACGGAATTATTATAGGGAGGAAAACACAATGAACAACAACTACGAGTCTCATGCAATCAGCCGCCGCAGCTTTCTGAAGGCTTCCGGTGTCGTTGGTGCCGCCGGCATTCTGGCCGCCTGCGGCGGCAACTCTGGCAGCAGCTCCACGGCTGCTTCCTCTGGTGCTACCAGCGCTCCCAACACCACTGGCGCTACCCCGCTGAAGGAGTTCATCTCCTGGGAGAGCACCAACCGTGAGCTGGAGAGCTGGAACATGCTGTACAGCCAGATGGCTTCCGACATGAATGTCACCACCAACCTGTGGGAAGGCCTGCTGAGCTTTGACTGCTACGGCAAGGCCGTGCCTTCCGTGGCCAAGGAGTGGAGCCACAATGAGGACTCTTCCGTTTGGACCTTCAACCTCCGTGACGATGTGGACTGGGTGGATGTCAACGGCGAAGTCAAGGCTCACCTGACCAGCAAGGACTTCCTCGTGGGTCTGGAGTGGGTGCTGAACGCAGCCAAGAACCAGGCCAACAACACCTCCATGCCCAACGAGACCCTGACCGGTGCTGCTGATTATTATCAGAAGACCAGCGATATGGGCGATGCTGCTGCCGACCTGACCTACCAGGATATGCTGGACGCAGGCGTGGGCGTTGAGGCTCCGGATGACTACACCCTGGTCTTCACCTGCAAGGATCCCTGCCCCTACTTCGATACCGTTGCTGCCTACACCAGCTTCTACCCCGCCTCTGAGGATCTGATCAACGAGCTGGGCGTTGAGGGCTTCCGTGCCTGCGATTACACCAACATGTGGTACAATGGTCCCTATGTGGTGGAGGAGTTCATCAGCCAGAACACCAAGAGCTACATCCCCAACCCCAACTACTTTGGTGCAAACGATGTGTCCCGCTTCGACCGCTTCACCGTTACCATGATCAGCGACGGCACCGTTACCTTCCAGCTGTATCAGAACCGTGAGCTGGACGAGATGGATGTGGGCGAGAGCACCCTGACCACCATCCAGGCTGATCCCAACAGCGAGTACAATCAGCAGCTGTGCGAGAAGCGCCCCAAGAAGTTCAGCTACCAGATGCACTTCAACTATCAGAAGAACAACGAGGACGGCACCCCCGACGACAACTGGAACAAGGCGATTGCCAACACTGCTTTCCGTCAGTGCTTCTACAAGGGCCTGGAGATGACCAACTGGTATGCACGTACCAACAAGATCAACCCCCTGAAGTGCGAGAACGACTACTACACCATGCCCGGTGTCTGCTACAACACCCAGGGCCAGGAGTACTCCACCCTGGTTGCCAAGGAGATGGGCTTCGACAAGGAAGCATACGATGGCAAGACCATGATCCGTCTGCGCGCCAACAACGGCGACATCGCTGACCTGAAGAAGCAGGCCATGGACGAGCTGAGCGCCATCGGCGTCACTTTCCCCGTTCACGCTGCTTACTACATCATCGCCGGCAACTCCACCACTCTGGACAACACAACCGTGCTGAAGCAGTGCTTCACCGACAGCTTCGGCGATGACTTCATCGTGCTGGACATCAAGACCTTTGTTTCTTCCCTCACTCAGGAAGTCCGCAATCCTCAGCTGCAGAGCTTCGTCATCAACGGCTGGGGCGCTGACTTCGGCGATCCCGTCAACTTCGTTGGTCAGGAGATCCTGCACGACGACAACGCCTACTACAGCTGGTACTACTCCAACATCGCCAAGGTCGTGGAGGCCGGCCCCGCTGACTGGCAGAAGGATCTGGTGGCCTGCTACGAGGAGTTCACCGATCTGGTCAACACCGCAAAGGCCATCGTTGATGATACCGATGCCCGCTACGCTGCCTTCGCAAAGGCTGAGGCCAGCATGCTGAACAACGTTCTGGCCTGCCCCTGCTACTTCGAGGTTGCCTGGACTCTGACCCACGCCAACGAGTACAGCAAGATCAACGCTGTGTATGGTCCCTGCAACTACAAGGCTGTGAACTGGGAGACCAGCGAAGAGGCTTACACCACCGAGCAGTACGAGGAGTTCGCCGCTGCATTCGACGCAGCTACCAAGGCTTAAGTTCCCCGTTTCCCCGCCCGAAAGGGTAGAAATAAAAGTTAAGGGTTCGATAACATGTTAAAATACACGGTTAAGCGGCTGCTCCAGTCGCTTGTCACAATCTTTCTGATCGCAACAGCAGTTTTCCTGATGATGCGCTGCCTGCCGACGGACTACTACTTCACTGAGGAACAGCTCATGAAGTTTACCGATCAGCAGAAGACCGCCGCTCTGGAAGCAGCTGGCCTGACCGATCCCATCCCCACCCAGCTGGTCAAGTTCTATAACAACCTGCTGCATCTGGATTTCGGCACTTCCCGCCGCATTCAGAACGGTGCCCCGGTGGTCAAGGTCATTGGTAAAAAGTTTGGTGTCTCCATGCGTCTGGGCCTCATCGCCTCCGGCATCTCTTTGGTGGTCGGTGTGCTGATGGGCATCCTGCAGGCGGCATTCAAGGACAAGGTATTCGACTGGATCGGCACGGCCTACACCGTGTTCGTCAACGCGGTCCCTTCGCTGGTGTCGTATTCTCTGGTGCTGGTCCTTGGTTCCAAGTACCTGGGATTCCCCACGCTGTATTCCACCCGCAATGTGAGTGCTTCCAGCGTGCTGCCCATCACCTGCCTTTCGCTGGCATCCATTGCAGGCTATGCCCTGTGGACCCGCCGCTACATGGTGGATGAGCTGACCCGCGACTATATCAAGCTGGCCCGTGTCAAGGGCCTGAGCTCCCGCGAGATCATGTTTAAGCATGTTCTGCGCAACGCCATGGTTCCCATGGTGCAGTATATCCCCCAGTCCATCCTGCTGACGGTGGGCGGCTCCCTGCTGATGGAACGGTTCTTCTCCGTTCCCGGCATGGGCCCCCTGCTGACGGATGCCATCCAGCGCTATGACCTGAACGTTGTGCAGACCCTGGTCATCCTCTACGCTGTGCTGGGCATCGTGGGCGTGTTCCTGGGCGATGTGCTGATGATGGTGGTTGACCCCCGTATTACTCTGACCGGAAAGGAGGAGGCTCGCTGATGGCTAAGGCATCGGATTTTGAGGGCAAGAAGCCCGAAGAACTGTTCTACTTTGTGGATTATTCCCCGGAAGAAGCTGAACGCATCGGCTACTCCAACTATTCCTACTGGGGTTCTGTCATCCAGAACTTCCTCAAGCAGAAGGTCGCTGTCTTCTGCCTGATCCTGTTCCTGGCGCTGACGGTGTTCTCCTTCATTGCGCTGGGCATCGGCAAGTATCACTACACTACCCTGATCTCTGATTCCAGCAAGGCTTTCATCAAGCCCAACAGTGAGTACTGGTTCGGTACCGACAACCTGGGCCGTGACTACTGGTGCCAGGTGTGGTATGCCACCCAGGTTTCCATCCGTCTGGCTCTGGTGGTCGCCGTGGGCGAGAGCATCGTGGGCGTGATCTTCGGCCTGATCTGGGGCTATGTGCGCAGTCTGGACCGCTTCTTCACGGAGCTGTACAACCTGATCGACAACGTGCCCTATATCATCTATATGACCCTGATCGCCCTGATGGTGGGCCAGAGCTTCTGGATCATGGCCATCTCCATGATCGCCATCAACTGGCTTTCCATGGCACGCCGTGTCCGCAACATGGTGTTCATGTTCCGTGACCGCGAGTACAACCTCGCGTCCCGCTGCCTGGGCACCCCGCTGTGGCGCGTGCTGACCAAGAACATCCTGCCGTATCTGGTCTCCGTTATCATCCTGCGTATGGCACTGTCCATCCCGGGCACCATCAATCTGGAATCCACGCTGTCCTACCTGGGCCTGGGCCTGGGCATCGACACGCCTTCTCTGGGCCTGATCCTGAGCAAGGTGCGCGGCTTCTTCCTGGATTATCCGTACCTGCTGGTTTTCCCTGCATCCATCGTGTCCATCATTTCCATTTCTTTCTATATCATGGGCAACGCTTTGTCGGATGCGGCTGATCCGCGCAACCACGTTTGATAGATTGGAGAGAGAGACGTAAATGGATAGACAACCGATTATCTCTGCCAAAGACGTGGAGATCACTTTCAGCCTGCGCGGCCGCAAGCTGAACGCCATCCGCAAGTGCTCGCTGGACCTGTACGAAGGCGAGACCCTTGCCATTGTGGGCGAGTCCGGCTCGGGCAAGTCCGTATTCACCAAGACCTTTGTGGGTATGCTGGATGCCAACGGTAAGATCACCGGCGGCTCCATCATGTTCGAAGGCCGCGATATGACCAAGTTCACTGAGAAGGATTGGCTGGGTGTCCGCGGCAAGAAGATCGCCATGGTCATGCAGGATCCTATGACCAGCCTGAACCCGCTGAAGAAGATCGGCAAGCAGATCCAGGAGAGCATTGAGCATCACCAGGGTCTGAAGGGTGAGGAAGCCAAAAAGGCTGCCATCGAGATGCTGGGCAAGGTGGGTATCCCCGACCCCGAGCGTCGGTACGAGCAGTACCCCCACGAGTTCTCCGGCGGTATGCGTCAGCGTGTCGTCATTGCCATTGCAGCGGCCTGCCGCCCGCAGATCCTGATCTGCGACGAGCCCACCACTGCACTGGACGTGACCATTCAGGCACAAATCCTGCAGCTGATCCGCGACCTGCAGAAGGAGCTGGGCATGTCCGTTATCTACATCACCCATGACCTGGGCGTTGTGGCAAACGTGGCAGACCGTGTGGCCGTGATGTACGCCGGCCAGATCGTGGAATACGGCACTGTCGAGGAGATCTTCTACGACGCATGGCACCCCTACACCTGGGCTCTGCTGCAGGCTCTGCCGCAGCTGGGCACCAAGGGTGAGGCCCTGCCCAGCGTGGATGGTACTCCCCCGAACCTGTTCAACGAGATCAAGGGTGACGCATTTGCGCCCCGCAACAAGCATGCGCTGGCAATCGACTTTGTGCAAGAGCCTCCGTTCTTCCAGGTGTCCGAGACCCACGCCGCAAAGACCTGGTATCTGGACCCGCGCGCTCCCAAGATCGAGCGGCCGCACTCCATCCAGAACCTGCGTGAGAAAATGGGAAAGATGGGAGGCGCCAACTTAAATGGCTGAACGCGAAAAGCTGATTGAGCTGAAAGACCTTCAGATCACCTTTGGCTCCGGTAAGAAGAAATTTGTTGCTGTCGATCATGTCAACTTTGACATCTATAAGGGCGAGACATTCTCGCTGGTCGGCGAGTCCGGCTCCGGCAAGACCACCATTGGCCGTGCCATCTGCCGCATCAACCCGACTTCCGGCGGCGACATCTTCTTCAAGGGCCAGAAGATCAACGGCAAGATCTCCAAGGAACTGGACAAAGAGGTCATCCGTAAGATCCAGATGATCTTCCAGGACCCCATGGCTTCGCTGAACGAGCGCGCCAAGGTCGAGTATATCATTGCCGAGGGCCTGCTGAACCATCATCTCTACAAGGATCAGGATGACCTGCATGAAAAGGTGATGAACGCCCTGCATGAGGTCGGCCTGCTGCCGGAGTTTGCTTCCCGCTTCCCCCACGAGTTCTCGGGCGGCCAGCGCCAGCGCATCGGCATTGCCCGTGCTCTGGTCATGGAGCCGGAGTTCATCGTGGCCGATGAGCCCATCTCTGCACTGGATGTCTCCATCCGTGCACAGGTGCTGAACCTGCTGAACGAGATGAAGAAGAGCCGCGGCCTGACCTATCTGTTCATTGCACATGACCTGTCGGTGGTCCGGTTCATCTCGGATCGTATCGCCGTTATCAGCAAGGGCCGCATCGTGGAGCTGGCTGAGGCGGAGGAGCTGTTCCTCCATCCGCTGCATCCCTACACCAAAGCCCTGCTGAGCGCGGTTCCCATCCCTGACCCCAGCCTGGAAAAGCATAAGAAGCTGCTGGTCTATGACCCCTCGATCCACGATTACAGCGTGGATAAGCCGGTCTGGGAAGAGATCGCAAACGGTCACTTCGTGTATGGCAACCAGCGTGAGCTGGAAGGCTACCGCAAGGAGTATGAAAGCCAGCTGTAAGCTGAACCGCTTTCCTGTATTTTAACACAATGACCCCGCCGCGCTGGGAGTTTTCCCGCGCGGCGGGGTTTTGTGCTGTCAGGGAGCAAAAAACAGAACCGGACGCTTCAAAAACGTCCGGTTCTGCTTTTGCGATTGGTTATTGGTTCACTCGATCAGGCCTGAGCGGCTGCGTCGAATGCGGCGGCAAACGCATCGTACTGTTCGGTGGTGTAGGCCTCCTCGCTGGTCTCCCAGTTCACAGCCTTGTAGTTGCAGGGACCATACATTGCGTTGATCTTGCTGTACTCGTTGACGTGGGTCAGGCACCAGGTGATATCGTAGACGGTGGGGAAAATCAGGTTCTCGTCCAGGAAGTAAGCCTCGGCCTTGGCAAATGCAGCGTAGCGTGCATCGGTGTCGTCAACGATGGCACGGCCCTCGTTCACCAGATCGGTGAACTTCTCATAGGCAGCCACCAGCTCGGTCTGGTAGCTGGCGGGACCATTGTTCACAATGCCTGCGATGTTGGTCATGTTGCAGCTGTAGTAAGCGTTGTCATCGTGAATGATGATCTGGGTCAGGAAGTTGACGGGATCGCCGAAGTCAGCGCCCCAGCCCATGTGGGTGAAGCTCTGCAGCTTGGGAGCCACGACTTCCTTCATGGTGGAGGACACGAAGGTGTTGACATCCAGCACGATGAAGTCATCGCCGAAGCTGTCGGTGAAGCACTGCTTCAGGACGGTGGCGTGGTCCAGAGCGGAGGTGGAGCCGGCCAGAACGTAGTAGGAGCAGTGGACAGGGAAGGTGACACCAATGGCGCTCAGCTCTTCCATGGCCTGCTTCTTCAGCTCAGTGATGTCGCCGTTGTTGGCGCGCAGACGCTTCATGGTCTTGCCATCGTAAGCCTCGCCGTCCAGACCCATCTCCTTGGCCACCAGGTTGGTGTAGTCGGTGCCATCAGAGGTGTAGCACAGGCCCTTCATGGTGAAGAAGTCGTTCTCACACTTCAGGGGATTGATGGGGTTATAACGGGCGAAGAACTTGTTCAGCACCATGCCCTTGGAGAAGCACTGACGGAACGCCTTGTTGGCAATGGCCTTGTTCCAGTTCTCATCGGGGGTGCCGTCGGTGTTCATTTTGTCGTAGTTGAAGATGAAGCAGTAGCTGAACTTCTTGGCACGCTTCTCGCACAGCTGCTGATTGTATTCGTTGGAAGGATCGGACTGAATGGTGGTGATGCTGCTCTCGCCCAGATCCACCTCGTCCAGCTCGCGGTTCTGATACAGCTGCAGGCTGATGGCACCATCGCTGATCATGGTGACAGTGAAACGCTCAAAGCGGCTGACGTTGGCAGCATCGTAGTAGTTGGGGTTGGGGATGTAGCTCTTGGTGTTGCCCTGGATGTACTCCTCCACCATATAGGGTCCGTTGTACCACATGGTGGTGTTGTCGCAGCCACGGAAGCCATCGATACCCAGCTCCTCGATCAGAGCGGGAGCCACGGGGTAGAAGCTGGTGTAGGCAGCAACGGTATCAAAGTAGGGGCAGGCGTTGGGGCAGGTGAACACCAGAGTGTAATCATCCGGAGCTTCGATGCCCACACCGGCAGCGAGCATGTCCTCATAGGTCATGTCAGCGGCAGCGTCACCGGCTTCCTTGGTCAGCTGGTAGTACTCGTAAGCACCCACAATGGTGTCGTTGGGCATGGAGGTGTTGTTGGCCTCGTTCTTGATGGCGTTCATCACCCATTCAAAGCCAACCAGGAAGTCCTTGCTGGTCAGGTGAGCCTTCACCTCACCGTTGCAATCCACCCAGTCCACGTCGTCCCGCAGGTGGAAGGTCCAGACGGTGGCATCCTCATTGTGCTCCCAGCTGGAAGCGATGGCGGGAACCACCTTGCCGTAGCAGTCAAAGCTCAGCAGGCCGTCCCACAGGTTGGTGACCACGTTGGCATCCTCAGCCCTCTGGCTGTACAGCATGTTCCAGCTTTCCAGCTCACGGTTGCCGCTCTCAAAGGAGATGAACTCCTTCAGGGGGGTAGCGCCGGTGGAGTTGGGGGCAGCAGCACCGCTGGCGGCAGCGCCATTGCCGGTGTTGTTGGACTTTTCGCCGCAGGCTGCCAGCAGGCTGGCGGCACCCACAGCACCTGCACCCTTCAGGAAGGTGCGGCGATCAAAATTGAAGCTCATTGGATGATCCTCCCAGATCTTGCGCGGACAGAGCCGCGCGTTTTTCCTTTTCCTAAATGCAGTGAGGCTGTCTGCCTTTCCAAAAAGTGCACAGGAAAGACAAAAGCCGCACCACTGTATATTTTAGCACTTTACTGGAAAGAAGTTAATCCGCCGCAGCACTGAATTGGAAACAAAACGGTGACAAACACTTTCGTGGGAAAAGAATGTGGAAAAAATTACTATAAAATGGAAAGAACTGTATATCTGTGAAGAACAGGCAAAAGAGAGAAACTGTTCACGCCGTGCGCACAAAACAGCTATCTTTTTTCACAAAAACATGATACAATAAAGTGTATCTGTATCAATAAGGAGCGCACCATGAAGAAACTGACCTCGATGTACAAACGCTACATGTTCCACCCCATTTTATATAAGACCGTGACCCGCACCTCCATTGTGGCCGTTCTGATGCTGCTGTGGCAGCGCTATGTCAGCGATGGCACGTTTACCATCTGGGAGGCCCCGGGCTTTCTGTGCGGCGTGGTGCTGCTCATCTGGGCTTGGGTGGACTACCTGCGGCTGGATGGCGTGACCATCCACCATCTGCTGGAGGAATTCAAGGGGATGGGCAAGCGGCAGAAAAAGATCCATTCCACCCGCTCCATCATCGACTATGCGGATGAGAAGATCGTCTCCTTTGAGGAGCTGGAACCCGAGGAGCGCACCTATTGCAGCCTGCTCTCCAATCTGGTGCTGGGCCTGCCGCTGGTTGCTGCTGCGCTGATCGCCAGCGTGCTGTAAGGGGGCCGCGGCATGGAACAAGAGCACAAGCAGCTGGTCATCGGCATTCTGGCCCATGTGGACAGCGGCAAGACCACCCTTTCCGAGGCCCTGCTCTACGGCACCGGCACCATCCGCAAGCTGGGCCGGGTGGACCATAAGGATGCCTTTCTGGACACCGACGCGCTGGAAAAGGCGCGCGGCATTACCATTTTCTCCAAGCAGGCCCTCTTCACGGCGGGCAATACCGATTTTACCCTGCTGGACACCCCGGGCCATGTGGATTTTTCCACGGAGACCGAGCGGACACTGCAGGTGCTGGATTATGCGGTGCTGGTCATCAGCGGCACCGACGGCGTACAGAGCCATACCGAGACGCTCTGGCGGCTGCTGCGGCGGTACCGCATCCCCACCTTTGTGTTCGTGAACAAGATGGACCTGCCCGGCCCGGGCAGGGAAGCGCTCCTGACCCAGCTGAACCGTCGGCTGGGGGATGGCTTTGTGGATTTTGGGGCAGAGCAGGCCGACCGGGACGAGGCGCTGGCTCTCTGCGATGAGCGGCTGATGGAGACGATGCTGGACCGGGGAATCCTGACCGATACCGACCTCATCCCTGCCATTGCCCGGCGGCATGTGTTTCCCTGCTGGTTTGGCTCAGCCCTGAAGCTGCAGGGTGTGGATGCGCTGGTGGAGGGCCTTGACCGCTATACCCGCCCGGCCCCCGCGCTGGAAGCCTTCGGGGCCAAGGTGTTCAAGGTGAGCCAGGACGAACAGGGAAACCGCCTGACCTGGCTGCGGGTGACCGGCGGTGTGCTCAAAGTGAAAGCACAGCTCACCGGAGAGGCCGACGGGGAGCCATGGGCCGAAAAGGCCAACCAGCTGCGGCTTTATTCCGGCGCAAAGTTCACGCTGGCGGAGCGCATCGGGCCCGGCCAGGTGTGCGCCGTTACCGGCCTGACCAAAGCCCGCCCCGGCGAGGGTCTGGGGGCGGAACGGGACAGCGACCTGCCGGTGCTGGAGCCGGTGCTGAGCTATCAGGTGCTGCTGCCCGAGGGCGCGGATGTGCACGCCGCGCTGGGAAAGCTCCATCGGCTGGAAGAAGAGGAGCCCCAGCTCCACGTGGTCTGGAACGAGACCCTGGGCGAGATCCATGTCCAGCTGATGGGCGAGGTCCAGCTGGAGGTGCTGAAAAGCCTGCTGGCCGAGCGGTACGGGCTGGAGGTCAGCTTCGGACCCGGCGGCATCCTGTATAAGGAGACCATCACCGAAGCCATGGAGGGCGTGGGCCACTACGAGCCCCTGCGCCACTATGCGGAAGTCCACCTCAAGCTGGAGCCGCTGCCCCGGGGCAGCGGAATGCAGTTTGCCACCGACTGCCGGGAAGAGGTGCTGGACAAGAACTGGCAGCGGCTGGTGCTGACGCATCTTGAGGAAAAGCAGCATCTGGGCGTGCTCATCGGGGCTCCTCTGACCGATGTAAAGATCACCCTCATTGCGGGCCGCGCCCACCTCAAGCACACCGAGGGCGGCGACTTCCGGCAGGCGACCTACCGCGCCGTCCGGCAGGGCCTGATGATGGCAGACCAGATCCACAAGACCCAGCTGCTGGAGCCGTGGTATGCCTTCCGGCTGGAGCTGCCCTCTGACAACGTGGGCCGCGCCATGAACGATATCCAGAACATGGGCGGCAGCTTTGACCCACCCGAGACCGGAGCCGACGGGGATACCACCCTGCTCACCGGCACGGCACCGGCCTCCACCATGCGCAGCTACCCCATGGAGGTGGTGGGCTACACCCGGGGCAGGGGACACCTGACCCTGACGCTGGACGGCTACCGTCCCTGCCACAATGCAGCAGAGGTCATCGAGGCCGCGGGCTATGAGCCGGAACACGACCTCGACAACCCGGCGGATTCGGTGTTCTGTGCCCACGGGGCCGGATTTGTGGTGCCCTGGGAGCAGGTGCGCAGCCACATGCATGTGGACAGCGGCTGGGGCAAGACTGCAAAGACCGAGGAAACGGTGCAGGCCCGTCCCCGCCGGATGGCCGCCTACCGCGCCACCCTGGAAGAGGATGCTGAGCTGCTGAAGATCTTTGAACAGACCTATGGGCCCATCAAGCGGGACCCGCTGGCGGCGTTCCGCCCCACCCAGAAGCAGGAACGCCCTGATTTCAACGCCGAGCAGTGGGAGATCCAGCCTGAATACCTGCTGGTGGACGGCTACAACATCATCTTTGCATGGGACGAGCTGAACGCACTCTCCAAAGAGAGCCTGGAAGCGGCCCGCCACAGGCTGATGGACATCCTCTGCAACTATCAGGGCTTTAAGAAGTGCGTGCTCATCCTTGTGTTTGATGCCTACCGTGTGCCGGGCAGCCCCGGCAGCATAGAGCAGTACCACAATATCCATGTGGTCTACACCCGGGAAGCCGAGACCGCCGATATGTTCATCGAGCGTGTCACCCATGAGATCGGCAAGGGTCGCCGCGTCCGCGTGGCCACCTCCGATGGCATGGAACAGGTCATCATCCTGGGCCATGGTGCCCTCCGTGTCTCTGCCCGCATGTTCCATGAAGAGGTGCAGGAGGCGGAGAAGGAGATCCGGAGGTATTTGCAGGGAACGGATTAAACCCCACCGTCATCCCTGCGGGATGCCACCGCCCCTAATAGGGGCGGCCTTGGCAAAGAGGACGAGCTTTACGAAATGCCAAGGGCCCCCCTACTAGTGGGGGCTGTCGCCGCAGGCGACTGGGGGGTTGAGCCGCAAGCCCGACTGAGAGGTTGTGTGAAAGGGAGCGTGATAAAATGACAATAACTTCCGATTTTGTCTGGCAGGCCATCCAGCCCCGTCCCCGGGATGCGCATAAGGGGACCTTTGGCTCCGTGCTGGCGGTGGCGGGCAGTGCGTCCTACCGGGGCGCGGCGGCGCTGGCGGTGGAAGGTGCCCTGCGCACCGGAGCCGGCATCGTTACGCTGGCAAGTGTGGAGCCGGTGCTGGCGGCTGTGGCCGCCCGCCTGCCCGAGTGCTGTCTCTGCCCCTGCGAAGCGGGGGCCGAGGGCGGCATCTCGCCCCAGAATATCGACCGCATCCGGCGGCAGAAGGCCTCTGTTCTGCTGGCGGGCCCCGGGCTGGGCTATACGGCCCAGAGCGCGGCCCGTGCCGCCGAGACCCGGGCGCTGGTGAAAACGCTCCTGCCCGGCTTTTCCGGCAGTGCGGTGCTGGATGCGGACGGCCTGAACGCCGCCGCTGACCTGCTCCAAACGGAAAAAATGCCTCACCCTCAAGGAGAACTGATTTTAACGCCCCACCCCGGCGAGATGGCCCGGCTGACCGGACACTCTGCGGCAGAGATTAACGCGGACCGGGAAGGCATGGCGCTGCGCTATGCGAAAGCATGGAATGCTGTGGTGGTGCTGAAGGGGGCGCACACCGTCATTGCAGGGCCGGATGGCCGCTGCGCGGTCAATCCCACCGGCAACCCGGGGCTTTCCCGGGGCGGCAGCGGGGATGTGCTGGCGGGCATGACCAGCGCCCTGCTGGCCTGCGGTCTGCCTGCCTTTGAGGCCGCTGCCTGTGCCGTTTATCTCCACGGTGCAGCTGCCGACCGTGCCGCTGCCCTGCACGGGGAAACCGGGATGCTCCCGCATGATCTGCTGGATGCACTGGGGACCCTGTTTGCCGAAAACGGGCGCTGAGCAAGGGGACGATCCCATCAAAAAAGAAACGCTTCCTTTCCTCTGGATTTGTGTTATACTGGAGCTATCCAAAACACAACGATCTGCCGGAAAGGAAGCGTTTCTTTTTATGGTTCCTGCACTGGAAAAAATCATTGCCGAGAGCGACCACATCGTCTTTTTTGGCGGCGCGGGGGTCTCCACCGAAAGCGGCATCCCCGATTTCCGCAGCGTGGACGGCCTGTACCACCAGAAGTATGATTACCCGCCCGAGACCATCCTGAGCCACACCTTCTGGGAGGAGAACCCCGAGGAGTTCTACCGGTTCTACCGGGATAAGCTCATTGTGAAGGGGGCAAAGCCCAACGCTGCCCACCTGCGGCTGGCAAAGCTGGAGCGGGAGGGCAGGCTGAAGGCCATCGTTACCCAGAACATCGACGGCCTGCATCAGGCGGCTGGCTCCAAGACCGTTTACGAGCTCCACGGCAGCACTCTGCGCAACTACTGCGTGAAGTGCGGCGCGTTCTACGATGCGGACTTCATTGCCAACAGCACCGGCGTGCCCCGCTGCCCCAAGTGCGGCGGCATCGTCAAGCCGGATGTCGTCCTGTACGAGGAGGGGTTGGACGAGGAAGTGCTCTCCGGGGCTGTGTCTGCCATCCGCAAGGCGGATACCCTCATCATCGGCGGCACCAGTCTGGTGGTCTACCCGGCGGCGGGGCTCATCCGGTACTTCCGGGGCAGCCATCTGGTGGTCATCAACATGCAGCCCACCGGGGCCGATGCGCAGGCCGACCTGTGCATTGCCAAGCCCATCGGTCAGGTGCTGAGCGAGGACGTATTGTTGGAGGACTGAGATGAAAGCTGTCATTCTGGAAAGCTATGTCATGGAGGAAGGCGACCTCGACTGGTCGGGGGTAAAGGCATTGGTGCCCGATACCACCAGCTATGTCCGCACAACCTACGAGGAGATCGCCCCCCGCATTGGAGATGCGGACATCGTTCTGCTGAACAAGTGCCGCATGGATGAGGAGATCTTACAGCAGTGCCCGAACCTGAAATGGGTGGGCATCATCGCCACGGGCACCGACAACCTGGATCTGGAAGCCTGCCGCCGCCACGGCGTTGCAGTGGCCAATGTGCCGGGCTACTCTACCTACAGCGTGGCCCAGATGACCTTCAGCCTGCTGCTGGCCATCTGCCAGTGCGCGGAGCGCTACAACCGTGCCGTCAAGCAGGGGTGCTGGCAGCTGGATATCCCGGAGAGCATCGGCCTGCTGCCCCAGATGGAGCTCTACGGCAAGACCTATGGCGTTTACGGCTATGGCAGCATCGGGCGGCAGTCGGCCCGCATTGCCAGAGCCTTTGGCATGGAGGTGCTGGTCTGCACCCGCACCGTCCGGCCCGAATACGCCGCCGACGGTGTGGAGTTCGTGGATTATGATACCCTGCTGAGACGGTGCGATATCCTCAGCCTGCACTGCCCGGCCACGCCCCAGACCCGGGGCCTTGTCAACGCGGAGGCGCTGGCGAAGATGAAGCCCGGGGCCATTCTGCTCAACACGGCCCGGGGCGCGCTGGTGGATGAGGAGGCCGTGGCAGCGGCCCTCCACAGCGGCCAGCTGGGCTTTTACGGGGCCGATGCCTTTGTCACCGAGCCTCTGCCTCAGGAAAGCCCACTGCGGGCAGAACCCCACGCTATCCTCACACCGCACATTGCGTGGACGACCCGGGAGGCTTTGCAGAACCTGATGGACATTACCACCCGGAACCTGCGCACCTGGCTGGAAGGAAACGGCGAGCACATCGTCAACAGATAAAAAGGAGAGATGAATCATGCAGGCAACCATTCACAACGAATTTCTGACCCTGACCGTGGATACCCATGGTGCCGAAGCAGTCAGCCTGAAAAATGCCGCCGGGCAGGAGATGCTCTGGCAGGCCGACCCGGCTGTCTGGAAGCGCCATGCCCCCATCCTTTTCCCCTGGACGGGCAAGCTGACCGGCGGGGCCTTTACCCATAAGGGCAAGACCTACCCCGGCGGTCAGCACGGCTTTGCCCGGGACGTGGAGCACACCCTGCTCTGCGCCGAGGGCGACACCATCCGGCTGGAGCTGCGCTCGGATGAAAAGAGCAAGGCAGAGCGCTTCCCGTTTGATTTTATTCTGACCAGCACCTTCCGGCTGGAGGGCAGGACGGTGCACCACACCCTGGCCGTTACCAACCCCGCCGATGCCGCCGAGGAGCTGCAGTTCGGCATCGGCTACCACCCGGCGTTCCGCATCCCCTTTGATGACAAGCACACCACCACCGATTACGAGTTCCGCTTCGACCAGCCGGAGAGCCCGATGATCCTGGACGCTTACCCCAACGGTCTGCTGACCGGCAAGTGCGGTTACCGGTGGAAGAATGAGCAGAGCATCCCCCTGACAGACGATCTGTTTGAGAACGACAGCTTCTGCATGGCCGGTCTGCGCAGCCGCACGCTGGGCATCTACGAAAAGGACACCGGCAAGGGGATCGTCTGCAATGTGGAGGGCTACCCCTATACCCTCATCTGGTCGGCTCCGGCAAAGCCAGTGCGCTTTGTCTGCATTGAGCCGTGGCACTCCCTGCCCGGTGCCCAGACCGATACCCAGGAGTGGAGCCAGCGCGCCGCTGCCGCCTGCCTTGCCCCCGGCCAGACCTGGGAGACCACCCTCAGCACAACGTTTGAGCGCTGAAGCAAAGTTTGGCAAAGAAATGCAGGAACCCCTTGACAGAGGGGACTGCATTCTGATTTAATTAGAATCGATAAAAGGGAGTAAAGGGCATTCCGCAGGGCCTGCGGGGTGCTGCATGGCAGCGTCATCACGGCAGAAATGCCCGATGTCATGTGTTGGCTTGAGACTTTTGTCACAGACAGAGTGCTGTGGCAGGGGTCTCTTTTTTCTTGCCCGGCACAGGAACACAAGGAGGAAAAATAAATATGGATCTTCTGAACACATTCGCCAGTCTCTTTTCCAATTTTGGGAATCTGACCTGGCAGATGGTGGTGATGTGGGGCATCGGTGCGCTGCTCATCTACCTTGCCATCGCCAAAAAGATGGAGCCGAGCCTGCTGCTGCCCATGGGCTTTGGTGCCATTCTGGTCAACCTGCCTCTCTCGGGTGCCATCACGCAGGGGGATACGGTCGGCCCCATCTCTGCATTGTTTGAAGCGGGCATGTCCAACGAGCTGTTCCCGCTGCTGCTCTTCATCGGCATCGGTGCCATGATCGATTTTGGCCCGCTGCTGGAAAAGCCGTGGCTGATGCTCTTTGGCGCGGCGGCCCAGTTCGGCATCTTTTTCACCCTGTTTCTGGCGGGCTTCTTCTTTGACCTGCGGGATGCTGCCTCCATCGCTGTCATCGGTGCGGCAGACGGCCCCACCGCCATTTTCGTGGCCAACACGCTCAACTCCCAGTACCTTGGTGCCATTATGGTGGCAGCCTACAGCTACATGGCGCTGGTGCCCATCGTGCAGCCGCCCGTGATCCGGCTGCTGACCACGCAGAAGGAGCGCCGCATCCGGATGCCCTATGAAAAGGGCAGTGTTTCCCAGCTGACCAAGATCCTGTTCCCCATCGTGGTCACGATCATTGCAGGCATGGTGGCTCCGGCCAGTGTGGCGCTGGTGGGCTTTTTGATGTTCGGCAACCTGCTGCGGGAGTGCGGGGTGCTGAATGCGCTGAGCGAAACCGCCCAGAATGTGCTGGCAAACCTTATCACCGTCGTGCTGGGCCTGACCGTTGCCGGGCAGATGACCGCCGATAAGTTCGTGCGGCCCGACACCCTGCTGATCCTTGCACTGGGCCTGGTGGCCTTCGTCTTTGACACGGCAGGCGGCGTGCTGTTTGCAAAGCTGCTGAACCTCTTCCTGCCGGAGGGCAAAAAGCTGAACCCCATGATCGGCGCGGCCGGCATCTCGGCCTTCCCCATGAGCGGCCGTGTGGTCAACAAGATGGGCCTGGAAGAGGACAACCAGAATTTCCTGCTGATGTATTCCATCAGCGTCAATGTTTCGGGACAGATCGCGTCCGTCATTGCAGGCGGCCTGATCCTGACCCTGATGGCTTAACGGAGGTGATCGCATGCTTCATCTTTCTTCGTGGATGACAACGCTGCCGATGATGCTGATCGGGATGGTCGGCATCATCCTTGTCATCGGCATCATTGTTCTGGCAGTGATGCTGCTCAACCGGCTGACGGGCCGGAAATAAAAGAAAAAGGCGATGCAGCTGTTCAAAACTGCATCGCCTTTTTGCTTGTGTAAAATTACAGGGCCTGGATAGCGGCCTTGATGCGCTGGGCGGCGACCTTGGTCTTTTCGGCATCGCCGAAGGCGGTCAGGCGGAAGTAGCCCTCGCCGCACTCACCAAATCCGACACCCGGGGTGCCGACCACGCCGCAGTTCTCCAGCAGCCAGTCGAAGAATTCCCAGCTCTTCATGCCGCCGGGGCAGCGCAGCCAGATGTAGGGGCTGTTCTTGCCGCCGCAGTACCACACGCCGCACTCGTCCAGCGCGTCAGCAATGACCTTGGCGTTCTGGCGGTAGTAATCGAGGTTGGCCTGGATCTCAGCCATGCCGCTCTCGGTGAACACGGCGGCAGCAGCGCGCTGAACGACGTAGGGCACGCCGTTGAACTTGGTGGTCTGGCGGCGCAGCCACAGCTTGTTCAGGTTCATGCCCTCGCGCTCCAGCTCGTGGGGCACGATGGTGTAGCCGCAGCGGGTGCCGGTGAAGCCTGCGATCTTGGAGAAGGAGCAGATCTCAATGGCGCACTCGCGGGCACCCTCCACCTCAAAGATGCTGCGTGCCAGAGCGGGATCGGTGATGAAGCACTCGTAGGCGGCATCGTACAGGATAACGGCGTTGTTCTTTTTGGCGTAGTCCACCCAGGCCTTGAGCTGCTCGCGGGTGTAGGCGGCACCGGTGGGGTTGTTGGGGCTGCAGATGTAGATGATGTCAGCCTTCACGCTGTCATCGGGCATCCCCAGGAAGCCGTTCTCCTGGCTGGTGCGGCCGTAAATGATCTTGCGGCCGTCGGTCACGTTGTCGTCCACATAGGTGGGGTAAACGGGGTCCGGGACCAGAACGGTGTTGTCCACATCAAACAGGCCCAGCACGTTGGCCAGGTCGCTCTTGGCACCGTCGGAGATAAAGATCTCGTCCTCAGCCAGCTGGGTGCCGCGGCCTGCGTAGTAGCCCTGAATGGCCTGCTTCAGGAACGGATAGCCCTGCTCAGGGCCGTAGCCGTGGAAGCCCTCCTTGGTGCCCATCTCAGCGGCGGCATCCTGCATGGCGGTGACCACGCACTTTGCCAGAGGCTGGGTCACATCGCCGATGCCCAGGCGGATGATCTCTTTTTCGGGGTGTGCTTCCTGATAGGCGGCCACCTTGTGGGCAATGTCCACGAACAGGTAGCTTGCCTTCAGCTCGCCGTAATGGTGATTCATTTTCATAAGTTGTTCCCTCACTTTATAAGATTGCCCGCCCTCTCAGGCCGCTTCGTGTCCAGCTCTCCCAAAGGGAGAGCCGATGCAGCGTCTACGCCAGCAGAAGCTGACCGTTGAGCCGCAATTGCCTCTCCCTTTGGGAGAGGTGGCATTGCAAAGCAATGACGGAGAGGGCGAGGATGTTAAACTTCCGCAACTCCCTCGTACACCGTGACAGCGCTGCCGGTCATCAGCAGCTGCCTGCCGGGCAGCACCCGGATGACCAGCTCACCGCCGCGCAGCTGCACATGGATATCCTGCCCGGCGGGGCAGATGCCCAGCTCGGTCAGAGCCGCCACGGTGGCGCAGGTACCGGTGCCGCAGGCCCAGGTCTCGCCGCTGCCGCGTTCCCACACCCGCATCTTCAGGTGGGCGGCATCCACCACCTGCACGAACTCGGTGTTGATGCGCTCCGGGAAGTTGGCGTGATGCTCGAACGCCGGGCCGATGGCTTCCAGCTTCAGGCTGTCCACATCCTCCACCACGGTCACGCAGTGGGGGTTGCCCACACTGATGCAGGTCACCTTCCACACCTTGCCCTCTACGGTGAGCGGCTGATCCACCAGCGGGCCATCGCCCATGTGGATGGCAGGCAGGTCAGCCGGCAGGGTGCTGTAAGCGCCCATCTCCACCTGCCACAGCTGTGCGCCCTGCCGGGTGATGCGCTTGACACCGCTGTTGGTGTCGATGGTCAGGACAGGCTTTTCCACCCCGTGGGTGTAGAGCCACTCGGCCACACAGCGCACGCCGTTGCCGCACATCTGGGCCTCGCTGCCGTCCGCGTTGAAGATGCGCATCCGGCCATCGGCCCCGGGGGTCACAGGGGCGCAGATGCAGATGATGCCGTCCGCACCCACGGAAAAATGCCGGGCAGAGAGCCGCTGTGCAAGTGCGGCAATGTCTGCGGGCACACCGGATGCACGGCAGTCCAGATAGATGTAATCATTGGCACAGCCCTGCATCTTGGTAAATGACAATTTCATGGAGCATTCTCCTTTACAGGCGGGACCTCTGCGGCCATGCTGATGCAGCATGGCTGAGAGGTTTGGTTCGTCACATATAATCATAAGAATCAAACGGGCTTCTGTCAAGCAAAAAAGAGGGCTTTGTGCAATTTTCATCGGTTTTTTCTGCCCGTAAAGGGCCGGAATGCAAAACAGGGCTTGACAAGATACGGCCCATGGGATATAAAAAGAGAGAGTGCTTTTGCGCGCCGGAGAGGGCGTGCAGGCAGAGAAGAAAGAATCATTGACAAAAGGAGACCGCGACGATGGATACTTTTGAAAAGATCCGTGCACTGCTGGCAGAGCAGCTGGATATTGACCCTGCTAAGATCACGATGGAGAGCGACATTATGAGTGATTTCGAGGCCGACAGCCTGGATATCGTGGACATGGTGATGACGCTGGAGGATGAGTTTGGCATTGAGGTGCCGGATGATGCCATCGAGAATCTGCGCACCGTGGGCGACGTGGTGGAATTTGTGGACAGCCACAAGGGCTGATAACAGTTTTGCAAAAAGGCCCCGCACCCGCAGCGCTGCACACGGCGGCGCTGCAGCGGGGCTTTTAATATGAGCTCGTGCGGAACGGCTGGAACACAGGCGTTTGGCGCACGGCTTAGGAGGATATAACAAAATGGCAAAAGACAACAAGAAGCTTGTGCAGGCGATCACCAGCCAGGAAGAAAACTTTGCACAGTGGTACACCGACATCTGCGTCAAGGCAGAGCTGGTGGAGTACTCCAGTGTCAAGGGCTTCATCATCCTGCGTCCCTATGGTCAGGCCATCTGGGAGCTGATCCAGAAGGACATGGATGCCCGGTTCAAGGCAACCGGTCACGAGAACGTGGCCATGCCCGTGCTGATCCCCGAGAGCCTGCTGCAGAAGGAAGGCGAGCTGGTCAATGGCTTCGCGCCGGAGGTGGCGTGGGTCACGATGGGCGGCTCCGACAAGCTGGAAGAGCGCCTGGCGGTGCGTCCCACCAGCGAGACCATGTTCTGTGACCACTGGTCCCGCGTGCTGCACAGCTACCGTGAGCTGCCCATGAAGTACAACCAGTGGTGCAGCGTGGTGCGCTGGGAAAAGACCACCCGTCCCTTCCTGCGCAGCCGTGAGTTCTGGTGGCAGGAAGGCCACACCATCCACGAGACTGCCGCCGAGGCCGAGGCCGAGACCCAGCAGCAGCTGAACTGCTACGCGGATGTCTGCGAGCAGGATCTGGCCATCCCTGTTGTCAAGGGCCGCAAGACCGATAAGGAGAAGTTTGCCGGTGCCGAGGCTACCTATACCATCGAAGCCATGATGAAGGACGGCAAGGCCCTGCAGAGCGGCACCAGCCATTACTTCGGCGATAAGTTCAGCAAGGCTTACGACGTGACCTTTACCGGCCGCGACAACCAGCTGCATCACCCGTTCCAGACCAGCTGGGGCGTTTCCACCCGTCTGGTGGGTGCCATCATTATGACCCACGGCGATGACGACGGCCTGATCCTGCCCCCGGCAGTGGCCCCCATCCAGGTCGTGGTCGTGCCCATCGCCGCCCACAAGCCCGGCGTTTCCGAGAAGGCCGCCGAGCTGGCTGAGAAGATCAGCAAGTATGCCCGCGTCAAGCTGGACGACAGCGACAACGCCCCCGGCTGGAAGTTCTCCCAGTGGGAGATGAAGGGCGTTCCCCTGCGCCTGGAGATCGGCCCCAAGGATCTGGAAAAGAACCAGTGCGTGCTGGTCCGCCGCGACACCCGTGAAAAGATCTTCGTGAGCCTGGACGAGCTGGAGACCGCGATCCCGGCCCAGCTGGAGGCCCTGCGCAAGGATCTGTACGAGCGTGCCCTCGCCAACCGTGAGAAGCGCACCTGGGCAGCCACCACCATGGAAGAGGTCAAGGAGCTGGCCAAGGCCAACACCGGCTACATCAAGACCATGTGGTGCGGCGACCTGGCCTGCGAGATGAAGATGAAGGAAGAGGCTGGCCTGTCCAGCCGCTGCATGCCCTTCGAGCAGGAGCACATCAGCGATGTCTGCCCCTGCTGCGGCAAGCCCGCCAGCAAGATGGTCTACTGGGGCGTGGCCTACTAAGCCGCCCCACAGTCAGAGACTGATCCGATGAAAAAAGCAGCTTTCCCGTCCAAACGGGAAAGCTGTTTTTTTGTATCTGCCTATTGACAATCATGTGCCTACTGTATATACTGTAAATATACAGATGAAACGGAGGCGGCAGACATGAATCTTTTCATCGATAACAAGAGCGGTGCACCCATCTACGAACAGCTCTACACCCAGATCAAGAACCAGATTTTGAGCGGGGAACTGCAGCCGGAGGAAGCTATGCCATCCATCCGGGGGCTGGCGCGGGATCTGCGCATCAGTGTCATCACCACCAAGCGGGCCTACGATGAGCTGGAACAGGAGGGTTTTTTGTATGCGGTGCCTGCCAAGGGCTTTTTCGTGGCAGCGAAGAACACCGAATTGCTCCGGGAAGAGAACCTGAAAAAAATCGAAGCACACCTGACGGAAGCCGTCCGGCTGGCGGCACCCTGCGGACTGACCAAACAGGAACTGACCGAAATGTTGGAATTACTGTGGGAGGAATGAACCATGAACGCATTAGAACTGCACGGCCTTGAAAAGCACTACCCGGATTTTGCGCTGGGGCCCATTGATCTGGAACTGCCCGGCGGCACAGTCTGCGGGCTGATCGGTGAGAACGGCGCGGGCAAGAGCACGACCATTAAGCTGATCCTGGACATGATCGACGGGGACGCTGGCACTGTGAAGCTGTTCGGGCAGGAGGAAATCACTCCGCTTGCCAAGGCCGATATCGGTGTGGTGATGGGCGGCGAGGGCATCCCCACCTGCCTGACTGCGCCGCAGGTGGGGAAAGTGATGGCGGGCATCTATCCCAATTGGGATGCCGCCGCCTACGCCGACTGGTGCCGCCGCTTTGACCTTCCGGAGAACAAGAAGTACGGCGACTACTCCACCGGCATGAAGATGAAGCAGTGCCTTGCCGTGGCATTTTCTCATCACCCCAAGCTGCTGTTATTGGACGAAGCCACCAGCGGCCTGGACCCGGTGGTGCGGGATGAGCTCATCGATCTGCTGCTGGACTTTGTGCGGGATGAGAACCATGCAATTTTGATCTCGTCCCACATCGTCAGCGATTTGGAAAAGCTCTGCGATACCATTGCCTTTCTGCACAAGGGAAAGCTCCTGCTCTGTGAGGACAAGGACACGCTGCGGGAGGAGTACGCCCTCTGGCACGGCACTGCCGGGCAATTGGAGGAGCTGGATAAAAACGCCGTCGTCAGCCATCGGGTGACAGCCTACGGGGCCGAGGCACTGGTGAAGAGGGAACTTGTCCCGGCGGGCAGCACCCTGACACCGGTGAGCATCGAAGAACTGTTCGTTTTGATGGTGAAAGGGGAGAATATGCGATGAAAGGTTTGCTGTTGAAGGATTGGTATCAGGTCAGAACCAGTATGAAAACCATGTACCTGTCGGTTGCATTTGTGCTGGTGATCTGGATGTTCAGCACATCGAACGCCTATGTGTTCCCGGTGAGTTATGCGGCCGTTTTTCTGGGCATCTTGCCGATAAACCTGCTTGCCTACGACCAGAGTGTCGGTTGGGTGGAGTATGGCCGGACGCTTCCGGTGAGCAAAAAGACGCTGGTGGCGGAAAAGTACCTCATTGGTCTGTTCTGCGCTGCGGCGGCTGTTGTGATCGGAGGACTGTTCGTAACGGTGATCCCTCTGCGCACCGGAACGGCTCCGGACAAGGATGTGCTGTCCCTGCTGGCGGGCAGTGTGTGTGCCATCCTGCTGATCAATGGCATTTCCCTGCCGCTGCTGTACCGCTTTGGGGCCGAAAAAGCCAGCATGATCTATATCCTGACCTTTGTCGGACTGGGGGCCCTGCTGGGCGGCGGCGGTGCCGTGATGGATGAACTGCAGCAGAACGGCACGGGAAGTGGGCCGCTGCCTGTGCCCCTCTGGCTGGCCGCAGTGCTTCTGCTGGCGGTACTGGCCCTGTATGCTGTGTCCTGGCGGGTGTCGGTGGCATGGTATGGAAAGTATAAGAAGTAGGCTCTTCTTTGTGCAATAGAGCAATAATCCGGTAAAAAAACTGTAAAAGGGGTTGAAAAATCCGGCCCGGCGTAGTATGATAACGGGGCTGAAAGAAAAATCTTACACCAAGGAGGAGTTTGTTTCCATGTCCAGTGACCATACGGATCACCCCAAACAACGCTTCTCCTGCGATGCGGGCCGTGCAAACGTGTTAGCCGCATCCTGAACTGCATGCCCTTTGTACACCGCAGGAGTTGTAACCAGACCGATGCGGTGTATTTTTTATGCCCGAAAACGGGAAACGGAGGGACCAAACCATGCAGAAGAAAAATTATGTGCAGGAGATTCTGGACATCATCCGCAGCGGTCTGCCCCAGGCAGAGCTGGCTGAAAAGCTGTCCGATTACCATGAAAATGACCTGGCCGATGCCCTGACGGCCCTGACACCGGAGGAGCGCCAGAAGGTGTACACCGTACTGGGCGTGGATACGGTGGCAGAGATCTTCTCCTATCTGGACGATGCAGAGCCTTACCTGAAGGAGCTGGACCCCGAACGGGCCGCCCGGGTCATCTCCCACATGGATTCGGACGATGCTGTGGATGCTCTGGATGACCTGGAAGAGGACGATAAGGCAAAGATCGTCCACCAGCTGGACAAGGATGCCGCCGATGATGTGAAGCTGCTGCTCTCCTATCACGAGGACGAGATCGGCAGCTGCATGACCACCAACTACATCTGCATCCGCAGGGATATGACCATCCGACAGGCCATGAGTGAGCTGGTGAAGCAGGCAGGCGAGAACGATAACATCTCCACCCTGTATGTGGTGGATGAGAACGAGCACTTTTATGGTGCCATTGACCTGAAAGACCTCATCGTGGCCCGTGCGGAGGACAGCCTGGAAAAGCTGATCGCACGCTCCTACCCCTATGTCACCGACCACGAGAAGATCAGCGACTGCATCGACCGCATCGTGGACTACGCCGAGCGCTCGCTCCCTGTCCTGAACGACAGCGGGAAGCTGCTGGGCATCATCACCTCGGCGGATGTGGTCGAGCTGGTGGACGACGAGATGGGCGATGATTACGCAAAACTCGGCGGCTTGACCAGCGAGGAGGACCTGAACGAGGGTGTGTTCCAGAGTGTGAAAAAGCGCCTGCCCTGGCTGATCGCCCTGCTGTTCCTCGGGATGCTGGTGTCCTCGGTGGTGGGTGCGTTTGAATCGGTGGTGGCGGTGCTGCCCATCGTCATCTGCTTCCAGTCCATGGTGCTGGATATGGCCGGCAATGTGGGCACCCAGTCGCTGGCTGTGACCATCCGTGTGCTGGTGGACGAGAACCTGACCACTGCCAAAAAGCTCCAGCTGCTCTGGAAGGAAATGCGGGTGGGCTTGGCCAACGGTGCACTGCTGGCCGTGCTGGCGCTGGGCTTCCTGGGCTGCTACATCCACTTCTTCAAGGCCTACGCCTGGGGTGAAGCCTTCCTGCTCTCGGGCTGTGTGGGCGTATCTCTGGTCGTGGCTATGGTGATCTCCAGCCTGGTGGGCACGGTCATTCCCATGCTGTTCCATAAGATCCACATCGACCCCGCCGTGGCTTCCGGCCCGCTCATCACCACCATCAATGATCTGGTGGCGGTGGTGGTCTACTATGGTCTGGCCGCCGTGGTGCTGATCGATATGTTCCATCTGGGCTGAAATAGAGAAAGGCTGCTGCCGACAACTCCCTCAGTCACGGCTTCGCCGCGCCAGCTCCCTCTTGGAGGGAGCCTTGACGTAATGGCAATCTGTGAAAGCCTCCCTCATTGAGGGAGGTGGCATCGCGTGAGCGATGACGGAAGGAGTTTGGCAACAGCCTCTTTTCACTTATTCTGTATCCAATACCGCTGTGTCAGCGTTCCATCGGAGGAATCGAACTGCTCATCCTCCAGCACGCCGCCGTTGGCGCGGATGGTCTTTGCTGAGGCAACGTTGTAATGGTCGCAGCAGATGCGCACCTTTTCGATGCCTCGTTCTTTTGCCTTTTCCAGCGTCAGGCGAAGCATCTGGGTGGCGTAGCCGTTCTGCCGCTCCGAGGGGCGGACGCTGTACCCGATGTGCCCGCCGTAGGTCAGCAGGTAATCGTTGAGCCGGTGGCGCAGGTTGGTCATGCCCACCAGATGATCATGCTCATCCAGAGCCAGATACTCCGTGGCGGGCACGAGACCGGCGGGGGTTGTGTCCGGGTCTTTCAGCTTGCGGAGTTGGGCCAGCCAGGCATCGAAGTCGGCATATTTGTCCAGAGCCGAGGTGCCGTCCATCCGGGAGTTGATGGCCAGAAATTCTTCCCGGTAGGCCATTACCTGTTCCCGGTCGCCCTCATCCGGCTCCCGCAGGTGGATCTTCTGGGGTGAGGTGCGCCGGGTGGCGGTGCGGAAATCCGGAGCCTTCATCAGGCCGTGGCAGTTGCAGTAGAAGTAAAGCACACCTGCGCCCCGCAGGGAGAAGCGGGCAGAGGCATCTCCCTCGGGGTAGAGCTTGACCAGCTGCAGCTTATCCCCGGTGAGGTAGGCCAGAAACGAGATGTAATGATTTTTCTCCATGGGGTGGTGCAGGGTGACGAAGAGCTCGTCCTCCACCCGCTCCACGGTCAGCTGATGATGCTCGTCGGCATCTTCGGCTTCGGCGATGTCCAGCGCAGGCAGGGTGATGCCGCAGCAGCTCACCACGGCCTGTCCGGTGGCGTGGAGCACATTGCCGCAGAGAGGGCAGACGTAGAGCTTGCTCCGCAGCAGGTTGGCTGCCCGATTACGGTTGATGATGGGTTCTCCCTGCATCAGCTCCAGCACACTGACTCCCAGAGCTGCAGCCAGAGGCTCCAGCAGGGAGATATCAGGCAGGCCCTTGGCGGTCTCCCACTTGGAAATGGTCTTGGCGCTGACAGAGAGCATTCCGGCAAGCTCTGCCTGGGTCAGGCCTTTGACTTCCCGCAGCTGTCGGATGGTACTGCCGGTGACGTATGTGTTCATGTGTTGTCCTCCTGAAGTAACCCCCAGTCATTGCGGTGGGGTTGTTGTTACAAAGTATAACCCAACAAAAAACTCCACGCAACCTACGCTGCGTGGAGTTCGTGCTTTCAGGAATTATTCGGCCTCGGTCTCGTCTTCCTCGTCCGGATCCAGCTCCATGGTGAACACGGCCTTTTTCAGCTTGCCGCAGCCCTGGGCCTTCAAGCCGGATTTGTACGGCTCCCCGGCCAGATAGAGGGCAAAGCGGCCCTCGCAGAGCATTCCGGCAATGCTGGTGCCGGCGGTGCCCACGGTGGTATCAGCGGCTTCGTCAGCGGGCCGGGTGGGGCTGAATTCGCCCAGAGACACCTCAAACAGCTCGCTGCCCTCAAGGTCGGTCTCAAGGGTCAGGTGGTTGTCGTGCCGGACAAAGGAGGCCTTGTCGCTGGCCTGCGGGGTCACGGTGCTCACCATGACCACAGCCTTGTCACCATCGATGCGGGTGCGCCCGGCGGGCAGGTTGTTGATATCCCGCGCCATGATGAACTCGATGACGCTGTCCAGACTGCTGCACAGGCCCAGATAGTTGGGAAGATTGTTCAGGGTATCGTAGATCATGAATCAGTCCTCTTTCGGGTCGGTCAGAAGCTCCTTGATGCTGGGCACAACGCCGCCCAGATTTTGCAGCTCCGACGGGATGATGATCTTGGTGGCCTTGCCGTTGGCGACCTTGGCCAGTGCTTCCAGGCTGCGCAGAGCCAGCACCTTGTCGTTGGGCATGGCCTCGTTCAGCAGGCGGATGGCATCGGCGTTGGCCTTCTGCACCGCGAGAATGGCCTGCGCCTCACCTTCAGCCTCGAGAATGCGCTGCTGCTTGACGGCATCGGCACGGAGGATGGCGGCTTCCTTTTCGCCCTCAGCAGCGGTGATGGCGGCCTGCTTCTCACCGTCGGCCTTCAGGATGACGGCGCGCTTTTCGCGCTCTGCCTTCATCTGCTTCTCCATGGCTTCCTGGATCTCGCGCGGCGGGATGATGTTCTTGACTTCCACGCGGTTGACCTTGATGCCCCACTTGTCGGTGGCTTCATCGAGGATGGCCGTGATCTTGCCGTTGATGACATCGCGGCTGGTCAGGGTGTGATCCAGCTCCATCTCGCCGATGATGTTGCGCAGGGTGGTGGCGGAAAGGCTCTCGATGGCTGCGATGGGCTGGTTGACACCGTAGGTGTAGAGTTTGGCATCCATGACCTGGAAGAACACCACGGTGTCGATCTGCATGGTAACGTTATCGCGGGTGATCACAGGCTGGGGAGGGAAGTCCGCGACCTGCTCCTTCAGGCTGACCTTTTTGGCGATCCGCTCAATGAACGGGATCTTGACATGCAGGCCGGCCGACCAGGTGTCGGAGTAGCTGCCCAGACGCTCCACAACGTACACCATGGACTGGGGCACGATGACGATGTTGGTGACGACGATGAGCAGGATAACAAAGATGAGCGCGAGGATCACAAACAGCATGATAGGCATAGAGACGCTCCTTTTTTAGTGGTTGATGGATTCGGTCAGAATGGGTTCCACGATGAGCAGGGTGCTGTGGATCTCGGTGACCCGGCAGGCCTGCCCGGGGGTCAGGGTATCGCCGGGGGTGGCACAGCGGGCGCTCCAGTCCACGCCGTCCAGCCGCACCCGGCCCGTCTGCTGGGCGGAAACGGGGGTCAGCACCCGGGCTTCCCGGCCAAGGGCGCGGTCACCGTTGGTGGGGGTGGGCTGCTTGTGCAGCCGTTTGGCCAGCGGCTTGAATGCCAGCAGGCAGACCGCGCTGACCGCAATGAACACCACCGCCTGCACCCGGAACGAGTGGGTGAACAGGCAGCAGAGCAGGGCTGCCGCGCTGCCTGCCGCAAACCAGACGGATACCATGCTGAAGGTCATACCCTCCAACGCAAGAAACCCGACGGCGGCAAGGAGCCAGAAAATGGGGTCAATGGACATCGAACATCCCTCCTTATGATCCTATTATAGAGCATCCGGTTGGGGGAAGGTCAAGAGATTTTTGCTGAATTGTTGCGCAGAAAACAAAATGCGGTCATACATAATCATAGTAGCTGTGGTTCGGGTTATGCCCCACCTCTTCCACCACGATGGTGAAGCCCATAGGATTCACCTCAGTGCTCTTGCCGCTGGCAAGGGTCTCCACGATGATATGTTCGGTGCGGTTGACGATGATCTCCGCAGTCTCCACCTTGCCCACCCGTTGGTAGTGCAGGATACCGTCCTCGGCACGCAGGACCCGCAGCTGGCCGGTGCGGAAGGCCTCGCAGGTGTGGCGGAGCTGTGCCAGCTGTGCCAGCACGGGGCGCAGGCGCTGTTCGTGGGCATCCCACCGGAAGAAAGCCCGGTTGAAGGGGTCCCGGTAGCCCTGCATGGCAATCTCGTCGCCGTAGTACAGGCAGGGCACGCCCGGCAGGGTGTAGATGATGGCGTAGGCCATCCGCAGGCGGAGCAGGCCCTCCTCGTAGGCATCGCCGGTCACACAGCGGCCGCTCTGCCACGCGCGGCCCCGGCCATTGGCGGGCTCGTCAGCGATCACGGTCAGGGCACGCTCGGTGTCGTGGGTGGAGAGGAAGTTCAGGGCGGTGTCCATGGCCGGGGCAGGGTAGTGTTCGCAGATGGTCAGGATCTCCGTCATGGCCTGCTCGGCGGGCTTGCCCTTGACGAAATCCAGCACGGCGTTCTTGAAGGGGTAGTTCATCACGCTGTCCAGGCCCTTGCCCAGCAGGTAGGTGCGGCGCTTGTTGAAGCCGAACTTGGTGGTGGCATCCTCCCACACCTCGCCCAGCAGGAACTTTTCGGGGCTGACCCGCTTGACGGCGGCGCGCACCTTCTCAATGAATTCGTCGGGCAGCTCATCGGCTACATCCAGCCGGAAGCCTGCCGCGCCGCGCCGCAGCCAGGTGTCGATGACACCGCCCGGGCCGGTGATGAACTCCACATAGGAGGGGGTCTCCTCGTTGACCTCGGGCAGGGTCTCAAAGCCCCACCAGCTGCGGTAGCCGCCCTTGTACTGGGGGCCGAAATCGTACCAGCAGCGGTAAGGGGAGTTGGGGTCCCGGTACGCGCCGCCCTCGCCATAGCGGCCCTCGCGGTTGAAGTAGCGGCTGTCGGAGCCGGTGTGGCTGAACACGCCATCCAGCACGATGCCGATGCCGTACTTCTGGGCGGCGGTGCACAGTGCCTCAAAATCCTCGTTGGTGCCCAGCAGGGGGTCCACATTCAGGTAGTCGGCGGTGTTGTAGCGGTGGTTGGAGTGGGCCTCAAAGATGGGGTTGAGGTAGATGAAATCCACCCCCATCTCGTGCAGGTAGGGGAGCTTTTGCTGGATGCCCTTGAGGTCGCCGCCGAAATAATCCTCATTCAGGTGGCCGCCCACCTCGTTGGGCTGCCAGAAGGGCTCGGCGTGCTTGTCGGCCTGATAGATGCGGTCGGCAAAGGGCATGGGCTTGTTCTCCACCCCTTCGCAGAAGCGGTCCGGGAAGATCTGGTAGAACACCTTACCCTTGATGCTTTCGGGGGTCTCAAAGTCCTGCTCATAGACCGTGATCTGCCAGCTTTCGCCATCCTGCCAGCTGATCACACCGCAGTTGTCGGGGCCGCGCACGATGCGGCGGAAGTCGGTGTAGAGGTCGAAGTAGTAGAAGTAGAGGCCCGGGTCATTCAGAGGCACTTCCACGGAAAAGTGGTTCTGCCTGGGGGTCTGGCCATCGAAGTTCATCCGGTAGTAGACGGGAACATCGAACTTACCCTCTTTTTTCAGGACAAGGTGCGGGTCTACATAGCCCAGCTCTTCGGGGATGCAGAGCGACAGTCGGACAGTCTGCCCGGCGCGCACCGCACCAAAGGGCTGCTTGAAATAGGGGTCAAAACTGTTGAACAGACAAGACAAGTGGGGTCGTTCCTTTCTCAAAAAAAGCCCCGGTTCCGTAATGGCTCCGGGGCAGAGATATATTTGTGCTGAACCCTTCCGTCAATGCTTCGCATTGCCGCCTCCCCTAGTAGGGGAGGCCTTGGCAGAACGGTGAAGTCTGTGCGTAAAGGAAAAGCTGTAAAACTTCCCGTAACGCCAGAGGCCCCACTACTAGGGGGGGGGGCTGTCACCGTAGGTGACTGGGGGGTTAACCTTTCCAATTACTTCACAGCAGAAGCGTGCCAGATATCGCGGGCGTAATCCAGCACAGAGCGGTCTGCGCTGAAGATGCCGCTGTTGGCGGTGTTCTTCAGGCTCATCTGTGCCCACTTCTCGCGGTCAGCATACAGGCGCTGCAGGTCGGCCTGAGCACGGCGGTAATCCTTGAAGTCGGCCATGACCATATAAGGATCGCTGGTGCGCAGGTTCTCGGTGACCTCGTGGAAGTCTTCGCCGTTCCAGCCGCGCTCCAGGAAGTTCAGAGCGGCATTTGCCACGTCATCGCCCATGATGAAGGCGCTGGGGTGGTAGCCCACCTGCTTGAGGTTGTTGACCTCGGGGGTCAGCATACCGAAGATCAGCTCGTTCTCCTTGCCGGCGGCATCGGCGATCTCAACGTTTGCGCCGTCCAGCGTGCCCAGCGTGATGGCACCGTTCAGCATGAACTTCATGTTGCCGGTACCAGAAGCCTCGGTGCCAGCCAGAGAGATCTGCTCAGAGACCTCGGCGGCGGGCATCAGGTGCTCGCTCAGGGAGACGCAGTACTCTTCCAGATAGACCACGCGCAGCTTGTCGCGCACAGCGGGGTCATTGTTGATCAGGTCGCCCAGCTTGCAGATCATCCGGATCATCTGCTTGGCCATGTAGTAGCCGGGGGCAGCCTTTGCGCCGAAGATATAGGTCTTGGGGATGAAGTCGGCGTTGGGGTTCTCCTTCAGGTACAGGTACTGAGCGGCGATGTTCAGGGCGTTCAGGTGCTGACGCTTGTACTCGTGCATCCGCTTGACCTGGCAGTCGAAGATGGAGTTGGGGTCGATGACCTGGCCGGTGCTCTTCTCCAGATAGGCGGCAAAGTTCTTCTTATTGTCCAGCTTGATCTCGTTGATGCGCTTCAGCACGGTCTTGTCGTCCGCATACTTGTTCAGCTTGGAGAGGTTGGAAGCGTCGTGCTTGTACTCCTCGCCGATGGTCTCGTCCAGCAGTTTGCACAGCTCAGGGTTGGAGGCCAGCAGCCAGCGGCGGTAAGCGATGCCGTTGGTCACGTTCTTGAAGGCCTGAGGCTTGAACAGGTAGTAATCGTGGAACACGCTCTCCTTGATGATCTCACTGTGCAGCTTGGACACGCCGTTGATGCTGTTGGCAGTGTAGGCGCAGATGTTTGCCATGCGGACCTGGTTGTCGCCGATCAGAGCCATATAGTTGATCTTGCCCTCGTCGCCGGGGAATGCCTTCTCCAGCTCCTCGCGGGCACGGCGGTTCATCTCGACCACGATCTGGTAGATGCGGGGCAGGGTCATCTTGAAGATGTCCACATTCCACTTCTCCAGAGCCTCGGCCATAACGGTGTGGTTGGTGTAGGCAAAGACCTTCTGGCAGATCTCAAAGGCCTTATCCCAGTCAAAGCCGCACTCGTCCAGCAGGATGCGCATCATCTCGGGGATGGCCAGCGTGGGATGGGTGTCGTTCAGCTGGATGGCGACCTTGTCGGCCAGATTCTCCAGCGTGCCGTAGGTGGACAGGTGGTTCTGTACGATATCGCCGATGGATGCGGCAGAGAGGAAGTACTGCTGGCGCAGGCGCAGGATCTTGCCCTCAATGTGGTTGTCGTTGGGGTACAGCACCTTGGAGATCAGCTCGGCGCTGGCGTTCTTGCTCATGGCAGTGTTGTAGTTGCCCAGAGAGAAGCTGGACATATCAAAGTCAGGAGCCTTGGCCTGCCACAGGCGCAGCTTGGCAACGCCCTTGCCGTCGTAGCCCTGCACATACATGTCGGAGGGCACAGCCATAACGCTGTTGTAGTTGGTGTGCTGGATATAGTGGAAGCCGTGATCCCAGTTCTCGCGGATCTCGCCGTCAAAGCGAACCTCGATGGCCTGATCGGGGTGGCTCTTCAGCCAGACCTGACCGCCGGGCAGCCAGTTGTCAGCGCGCTCCTGCTGCCAGCCGTCCACGATCTTCTGCTTGAAAATGCCGTACTCGTACAGGATGGAGTAGCCGGTGCCGCAGATGCCGGTGGTGGCCATGCCGTCCAGATAGCAGGCAGCCAGACGGCCCAGACCGCCGTTGCCCAGGCCTGCATCGGGCTCTTCCTCAAAGATGCCCTCGATGTTGATGTCGGCATCAGCCAGCACCTTCTGGGCAACATCTTCCAGCCCCAGGTTGAACAGACTCATCTTCAGGCTGCGGCCCATCAGGAACTCCATGCAGAGGTAGTATACCTGCTTGGTACCGGTGCCAATGGCCTTGGACTGGAACTTCTTGTGGTTCTCACTCATCATCTGACGGCAGATCAGGGCAAGAGAGCGGTAGATCTGCTGCTTGGAAGCAACGCTCAGATCCACGCCGTACTCGCTGGTCAGCTTGTCCTGAAGAATTTTTGCAAATTCTTTTGTAGTCATAAGGAACTCCTATCCGCACACACACTTGTGCTGTTTTGAAATATCGTAACAGAGAATTTCTCCTCTTTCCCTCTCCCTGTTACCACAACAAGAACATTATAATCAGTTCTATTCGTAAAAGCAAGGAAAAACGCCGATTTTTGCCGTAACTGACATTTTTATCACAATCTTTCTGGTAAATATGCAAAAAATTCAAAAATAGCACTTTCTCTTGGAACGCATTTATATTATAATAAGAAGTGAACGGCTGTCCCGGCGGGGGCAAAAGCGTGCGCCGGGGCAGGAAACTCGGCCACAAACTCCGCTCAGAGTAATTATTAGTGAGGATACGATGGTTAATAAAGTGAGAGTGACCATTGCGGGCGCGCCCTATGCGATCGCAACGACGGATTCCGAAAAGTATATCGCCTCTCTGGCCAAACGGCTGGATGAGGATATCACCAAGCTGCTGGACACCAACGAAAACCTTTCGGTGACCAAGGCGGCGGTGTTCTGCGCCATGGATTATCTGGACGAGTACAAAAAGAGCACCGGCAGCGCCGAGAATATGCGCAGCCAGATCCAGGATTATATTGCCGATGCCGCCAGGGCAAAGCTGGCTGAGGACAAGGTGAAAGCGGAAAATGAAACGCTGCGGCGTGAAAACGATGCCCTGCGGGAGCAGTTGGCACGCCTGCAGGCCAAGCAGAAAGCCGACCGGGAAGCAAAGACGGAAGTGTGAATGGAGGCGCGGTGAATGCGCCGGAACAAAGGGAGTATTATGCCAAAGATCGAGATCCTTGCCCCGGTGGGCAGTGAAGAGATGCTCCGCGCCGCGGTGTTCAGCGGTGCGGACGCGGTATATCTGGGCTTTTCGGGCTTTAATGCCCGGACAGGAGCCGGAAATTTTGATGCGGACAGCCTGAAGGAGGCAGTCCGGTTCTGCCATGCGCGGGGTGTCAAGGTGCACGTGGCACTGAACACCACCGTTTACGGCGGGGAGCTGGCCGCGCTGGCCGCTGCCGTGAGGGCTGTGGCCGAGAGCGGCGCGGATGCGGTCATCTGCCAGGATCTGGCGGTGGCACAGCTCATCGGGCGGATCGCCCCCGACCTGCCCCGCCACGGCTCCACCCAGATGAGCGTCCACACCCTGCAGGGCGCACTGGAGCTGAAGGAGCTGGGCTTCACCCGGGTAGTGCTGGCCCGTGAGCTGAGCCTGCCTGAGGTGGAGCATATCACAAAGCACTGCGGCATCGAGACGGAATGCTTTGTCCACGGCGCGCTCTGCATGTGCGTCAGCGGTCAATGCTATATGTCTGCCTTCCTGGGCGGCCGCAGCGGCAACCGGGGCTCCTGCGCCGGGCCCTGCCGCCTGCCTTTTGAGGCAAACCCGCTGCCTGAGGGCAAGCCGGGCCGTCTGCACCACCTTTCCCTGAAGGATAACTCTGTTATCGACAAGCTGGATCGGATGCAGGCCGTCGGCGTGGCATCGGCCAAAATCGAGGGCCGCCTGCGCACGCCGGAGTATGTGGCGGCGGCGGTCAGCGCCTGTCTGGCAGGCCGCGAGGGCCGCGCCTACGACCGTGACCTGCTGAAAAATGCGTTCAGCCGCTCCGGTTTCACCTCCGGTTATCTGGATGGAAAGATCGACGGCACCATGTTCGGTGTGCGCAGCGAAGCCGATGCGGAGCTGACCAAAAAGACCCTGCCTGCCCTGCGTGAGCTTTACCGCCGCGAGCGCAGCCGGGTGCCGGTGCAGTTCAGGCTGGAGATCGAAGAGGGCGGCGAGAAGCTGACCGTGACCGACGCGGACGGCAACAAGGCCTTTGCCTACGGCGATGCGGAACCGCAGCCTGCCCGCACCGACCCCACCGAGAGCCTGCAGCGCAGCCTTTCCAAGACGGGCGGCACCCCCTTTGCGGTGGAAAAGATCGATGTGGAGATGGACGGCGGCCCCTGGTACGTGCCGGGCAGTGCCGTGAACGAGCTGCGCCGGGATGCGCTGGAGGCCCTGCTGAAAAAGCGGGAGGTCCTGCGCCCCTGGCCTGTATACGAGGCGGAGCCGGACGCTCTGCCCCTGCGCACCCTGCCGCCCCGCCGCACCCTGCGCGCCCGCTTTGAAGCTTGGGATCAGGTGCCGGAGCAGGCCCTGAGCGGGGTGGAGTATCTTATCCTGCCCATTGCTCAGGCCGACCGGGTGCCCCGGGAGTGGCGGGAAAAGACCCTTCTGGAGCTGCCGCGCGTGATGTTCGGCGCGCTGGAGGAGGACACCGCCCGCCGCATTGCCGCTACCCAGGATGCGGGTTTTGCGGGCTATGAGGTAAGCAACATCGCCCACCTGCGGCTCTGCCGTGGCCTGCCGATGACCGGCGGCTTTGGCCTGAACGTCACCAACCAGATGGCGGCGCAGTTCTACGCCGACCATGGCTTGAACAGTGTGCTCATCCTGCCCGAAGTCAAGGACAGCGATATCAGCACCATTGCCCCCACCCGTAACGGCAAGCCTGTGCCCACTGGTGTGCTGGTCTATGGCCACATGCCGCTGATGGTCACCCGCGCCTGCCCGCTGCAGAACATCCATGACTGCGCCCACTGCAATAAAGCAGGGGAACTGACCGACCGCAAGGCCAAAAAGTTCCCGGTGCGCTGCGGCATGGGCGTGCGGACGATCTATAACCCCGTACCTATTTATATGGGTGATAAGCCCGGTGCTCTGACTGTGGACTACGGTGTGGCCTACTTCACACTGGAATCCCGTGAGGAAGCAGCCGCCATTCTGGACAGCATCCGTGTCCACGCACCCTTTGAGGGAGAGTTTACAAGAGGACTGTATTTCAAGGGAACCAACTGAAGATGCAGTTTCCCCGGGCGGGAGCCGAGAGTTTCTCCGAGGACCGTCCGCTGGGGTGGGACCCTGCTGCCGCAGGCAGTAGGGCGGGCGATGGAATGGCCCGTTTCGTGTCCGAGGAGAAAGCTCCCGGAACACGCCCGAATATAACTTTAACAAGAGGTATACTATGGAACCAATCACCGTAAACTATAAAGTATTGGACCCCCGGGCCAAGGTGCCCGCCTATGCAACGCCGGGGGCAGCGGCGGCCGACCTGTGCGCCGTGCTGGATGAGCCACTGACACTGGCCCCCATGCAGCGGGCACTGGTGCCCACCGGCCTTGCCATCGAGCTGCCCGGCCCCCATGCTGTGGCGCTGGTCTATGCCCGCAGCGGCCTTTCCATCAAGCACGGCCTGTGTATGGCAAACGGCGTGGGCGTGGTGGACAGTGACTACCGCGGGGAACTGAAGGTGCCCATGATCAATCTGGGCACCGAGGCCTATACCATCCAGCCCGGTGAGCGTGTGGCACAGCTCTGCATTGCACCGGTGTATACCGCTGCCTTTGCTCAGGCGGCCGAACTGGGGGATACCCAGCGCGGCGCGGGCGGCTTTGGCTCAACGGGGAAGTGAAGCGTATGAAAGATCTGATCCTGGCTTCTCAGAGCCCCCGCCGGAAAGAACTATTGAGCTTATACACGACGGATTTTACCGTCTGTGTCAGCGATTTTGACGAGGATGCCGTGACGGCGGATACCCCCGCCCGGCTGGTGGAACAGCTTGCCCGGGGCAAGTGCCTTGCTGTGGCCAAGGAACACCCCGGTGCCGTGGTGCTGGGCTGCGATACCGTGGTGGATGTGAACGGCGAGGTGTTCGGCAAACCCCACAGCCCGAACGATGCCAGACGGATGCTCCGTGCGCTGTCCGGTGCGACCCACTATGTGCACACCGGTGTCTGCGTTTCCGATGGCACCCGCACTGAGAGCTTTGTGGATACCTGCAAGGTCACCTTCTTCCCGCTGAGCGAGGAGGAGATCGAGCGGTACGCCGCCACAGAGGAGCCCTACGATAAGGCCGGTGCCTACGCCATCCAGGGCCGCGCGGCGGTCTGGCTGGATGCCATTGAGGGTGATTATTACACCATTATGGGCCTGCCCGTCAGCCGGACGGTCCGCCTGCTTGAACAGTTCTGACAGTTTGTGCGGCGGAACGCACAGAAAAATGAAAAATACGGAAAAACTTGACAAAACGCTTGAGAAAACGTTGACTTGCAGCTATAATAGAAACGTGTTATTCTGCGATAGGCGGTCAAACCCTGTGGAGTTTGGGCTGCCGTGCGTTTTGGAATAGACCGGAAATACGAAGGAGAGCTTCATTATGAGTTTTTTGTCAAAGGACGTTGGCGTTGATCTGGGTACTGCCAATACCCTGGTTTACATGAAGGGCAAGGGCATCATCATGCGGGAACCCTCGGTCGTGGCTGTGGATACCAAGACCGATGAGGTGCGCTGCGTGGGTGCTGAGGCAAAGGCTGTCATCGGCCGTACCCCCGGCAGCATTGTGGCAGTCCGCCCCCTGAAGGATGGTGTCATCGCCGATTTCGATATCACGGCAAATATGCTGGAGAACTTCCTGAAAAAGGCCTGCGGCAACAGCATGTTCTCCCGCCCCCGCGTGGTCATCTGCATCCCCTCGGGCGTGACCGAGGTGGAGCGCCGCGCTGTGCGTGAGGCGACCCTCAAGGCCGGTGCCCGTCAGGTCTCCGTCATCGAGGAGCCCATGGCTGCTGCCATCGGCGCGGGCCTGCCCATCAGCGAGCCCACCGGCAGCATGATCGTGGACATCGGCGGCGGCACCGCTGAGATCGCTGTCATCTCTCTGGGCGGCATCGTAGCCTCCCGCAGCGTCCGGATGGCCGGTGATATGTTCGATCAGGCCATCATCGCTTTCATCAAGCGCAAGTATAACCTGCTCATCGGTGAGCGTACCGCCGAGCAGATCAAGATTGAGATCGGCTCGGCGTACCCCATGGACCCCGAGATGACCATGGAGATCAAGGGCCGCAACCTGGTGGACGGCCTGCCCAAGAACATCGTCGTCCACTCTGAGGATGTGCGCGAGGCCCTGCTGGAGTGCCTGGTCAAGATCACCAGCGCCATCAAGGAGACCCTGGAGCGCACCCCGCCTGAGCTGAGCGCCGATATCATCGACCACGGCATCACCCTGACCGGCGGCGGTGCCCTGCTGCGGGGCCTGGATCAGCTGATCCAGAGCGAGACCGGCATTGATGTCCATGTTGCGGAGGACCCGTTGGATTGCGTGGCCAAGGGTGCCGGTGCGGTGCTGGATCATGTGGATGTTCTGCACGACGTGCTGGACACCGATGGAGCTCACATGTAACGATGTAACAGAGGGTGCGGACGGCTCTGGGCTGTCCGCGCCCTTTTGCAATCGGAGGAAAACCCCTTGAAAGACTTTTTCGATACCTGGAAATTCAAGATCCTGGTGGGCATCGCGGTGTTTCTGGTGGGCATCATGGCCTACGCCGGTGCCAACGGCCGCCTGACTGCCGCTCCGCAGGAGCTGCTGAGCGTGGCGGCTGCTCCGTTCCAGAAAGTGGCTGCTGTGGTCAGCGGCGGCGTGGCCTCCCTGTGGGAAAAGTACACCAGCATTGACGACGTGATGGCCGAAAACGAGACGCTTAAGGCTGAGAACGCCGAACTGCGCCAGCAGATGGTGGATTACGACCGCGTCAAGGCCGAGAACCAGGCCTACAAGGCACTGGAAAGCATCCAGAGCCAGCGGCCTGAGATGAGCTATCTTTCCAGCTTTGTCATTGGCCGAGATCCGTTGGATTCCTTTTATGGCTTCACACTGGACCGCGGCACGCTGGACGGCGTGGCCGTCAATGATGCCGTGGTCAGCGACCAGGGCTACCTGCTGGGCATGGTGGTGGAGGCTGAGCCCACCAGCTGCAAGGTGATGACCATTCTTCACCCCAACTTCAACGCGGCGGGCGTGGTATCCCGCACCCGTGACAACGGCATCGTTACCGGCAGCTCCGAATACGCCGCCGATGGCCTGTGCGTGCTGACCAACCTTGCGCGCAACACCCTGACGGAGAAAAGCGACCAGGTGATCACCACCGGGCTGGGCGGAGTGTTCCCGGCTGACCTGCTGGTGGGCGTGGTACAGGAACTGGTGCCCGAGGTCAGCGGCAAATCGACCATTGCCGTCATCAAACCCGGTACCGACCCCCGCACGGTGCGCCATGCGTTCATCATTACCAGTTTCTGAGGAGGGACCCTGATGGAATCACGCCGGAAACGCAGCCGGGGCCAGATCGTCAAATGGATCTGCTATGCGCTGCTGGGCCTTCTTTGTGCTGTTTTGCAGACCACGCCCGGGCTGTTTCAGTTCGGGGCGGCAAAGCCGCTCTGGCTGCTGCCGCTGGCGCTGGCGGTCGCCGTGTTCGAGGGCGAGTTCGCCGGGGCTGTCTTTGGGGCGGTCTGCGGCCTGATGTGGGACTGGCTGGCCGGGCGCACCGTGGGCATGCTGGCGCTGGAGCTGCTGCTGCTCTGCTTTGCCGTTTCGGCGGTGATGCAGCTCTACTTCAAGAATTCGGCCGCAAACTTTGCACTCATTGCGTCTGCTGCCGCCCTGCTGGTGCTCACGCTGGACTGGCTGTTTTTCTACTACATGCCCGGTTACAGCGGCGCGGCCAGCCGCTGGTTGTGGTTCGTGCTGCCCACGGCGGTGCTCTCGGTGCCTGTCTGCTTCCCTCTGTTCGGGGTCGTGCGCCGCATCCACGAAGAATTTAAGATCGACAACGGCGTGGTGTAACGCACCCCGCGCCGGAAGGAGAATCCATGAACCAAGAAGAACGGAAAACCGCCATCCGGCGGATGCGTGTTCTGGTTGCCGCCGCCTGCATCCTGATGCTGCTGTACGGGCTGAGGCTCATCTTTTTGCAGCTGGTCAACGGGGATGATTTCAAATCCCAGGCCACCAACACCACCGACTACAAGTTTACGGTCACGGCGGCACGCGGTGACATTGTGGACAGCCGGGGGGAACGCATTGCCACCAGCGTCACGGGCTACAATGTGGTGCTCAACAAGCTGCTGATGGGAGACGAAGATCTGGACGGGATGCTCCAGAAGATCGTCGAGCTGCTGCGCGCCAACGGTGAGAACTGGAACGATACCCTGCTCATCAGCCAGCCGGATGCAGCGGGCAATTATACCTTTACCGCCGAAGAGGGCAGCACCAGGGATCAGAAAGCCCTTGCCGCCATGAAGGACAATCTTGGTTTACAGCAGTATGCAACGGCCAATGATGTGATGGAGAAGCTGGTGGAGGACTACGACCTTGCCAGCTATCCGCTGAGCTGGCAGCGCACGCTGGGCGGCATCCATTACGAGATGCAGCTGCAGGCGTTTTCCAATGTGAACAACTTTATCATGGCGGAAAACGTCAGCGAGGCCACCGTGGCGACCATCAAGGAGCACAGCCTCTCGCTGCCGGGTGTGGAGATCGTGGAAACGAGCACCCGCAGCTATGAGCAATCCACGGTGCTGCCCCATGTGCTGGGCCGGGTGGGCAAGATCACCGCTGAAAAGTGGAAGGTGACCGATGAAAACGGCCAGACCACCTACCCCCTGCGCGAAAAAGGCTACAACATGAACGACATCATCGGCATCTCGGGCCTGGAATCGGCCTATGAGGACGAGCTGCGGGGCAAGGACGGCGTGGAGACCATCACCCGCGACGCGGACGGTGTCATCGTGGACACGGCCCTGACCACCGTGCCGGAGCCGGGCCATACCGTCCAGCTGACGGTGGACAGCACCTTCCAGAAGGCGGTGGACCAGGCGCTGGCCAGCAACATCGAGATGATCAACCGCACCTACAACGTCAACAGCACCAAGGCAGCCGCCGGTGCAGCGGTGGTCATCGATGTGAAGAACGGCGCGGTGCTGGCAGCCGCCAACTACCCTACCTTTGACCAGAACCTCTACGCCACCCAGTACAGCGAGTACAGCGCAGACCCCAGCCTGCCCCTGTTCAACCGGGCGCTGCAGGGCCTGTACACCCCCGGCTCCACCTTCAAGCCTGCCGTGGCGGTGGCGGCGCTGGATTCGGGCCTCATCAACCGGTATTCCACCGTGTTCTGCAACGGTGTGTACAATTATTACAGCGACTACCACCCCAAGTGTACCCGCCACGGCCACAGCGGCAACATCGACGTGGTCACCGCCATCAAGTGGAGCTGCAACATCTTCTTCTACGACGTGGGCCGCCGCCTGACCAGTGAGGTCTACGACGCCTACGCCTACAAGCTGGGCATGGGTGTGCGCACCGGCGTGGAGGTCAGCGAGGCGCTGGGCCACCTGACCAGCAAGACCGACTCCAACTATATCGAGTCGCTGGACGTCCAGGCCGCCATCGGTCAGGGCAACACCGTGGTCAGCCCGGTGCAGCTGGCCACCTACGCGGCCACCATCGCCAACCGGGGCACCCGCTACCGCACCCACTTCGTCAAGGCCATCCTGGACTCCAACACCGGCGAGGTGCTGCAGGAGACCCAGCCCGAGGTCATGGACGTCATTGAGGACAGGGGCGAGACCTTTGATCTGGTGCAGCAGGGCATGATCGGCGTGTCCCAGACCATCCCGGTGCTGGCCAGCTACCCCTATACCATCGCCTGCAAGACCGGCACCCCCCAGCGCAGCGAGGGGTACTACGTCGGCAGCACCTATAAGCACTACACCAATACCATGATGATCGCCTACGGCCCGGCGGAGGACCCCCAGATCGCCATCGGCATCGTGGTGGAGTACGGCGGCGGCGGCGCCCGCGCGGGCAACCTGGTGGCGGACATTGCCAATGCCTACTTCGCCATGCAGGACGGTACCCTGAATGAGGATGGCACCATCGGCAAGCAGGAGACCGCCGCAGACAGCACCCCTGCTGACCAGACTGCCCCCGCCCAGACCGAAACCGGCGCGGATACAGCCACAGATCCCGCCGCAGGCACTACGGATGCTGCTCAGGAGACCGCACCTGCCGGGCAGGACGCTTTAGACAATTGAAGAGAGATAAAACGCTGAAACGCTGAAACACTGCTTTTGGTGAATTCTGGCGCTTTTTTCCGAAAAAAGTATGAAGTTTGTCTAAAAAACGGTTGTAAAAGAACGGAAACTGTGATACTATGATATATGCAAGAAAATGCCCACTGGCGAAACAAAGGAGAGGTTGACCGATGACGATTGCACTGATTGCGCATGACTCCAAAAAAGAGCTGATGGTTCAGTTCTGTACGGCGTATTGCCGGATTTTGAGCCAGCATAAATTGGTGGCTACGGGTACCACCGGCAAGCTGATCTCCGAGGCAACAGGTCTGCAGATCCAGCGCTTTCTGGCAGGTGTTCAGGGCGGTGATCAGCAGATCGCATCCCGCATTGCCTGCAATGAGGTCGATCTGCTCCTGTTCTTCCGCGATCCGATCAACGCAAAGCCCAGCGAGCCCAACGAGATGACCCTGCTGCGCCTGTGTGATGTGCATAACATCCCGCTGGCCACCAACATCGCCACCGCGGAGGTGCTCATCCACGGTCTGGAACGTGGAGATCTGGATTGGCGGGATATCGTCCACCCGCAGAACTAAAAACTGGAATAAAACACAAGCCCCCGCATGTTGGCCGGAAAACCAACGTGCGGGGGCTTTTTTGCATCCCTGTGATGGTTACAGGAACGTGACGGTTTCAGACAGAGGCTTGCGGGAGCTGTGGTTGGGCAGGGGACCTGCACCCTCGGCAGCGTGGCCCAGATCAAGGAGCATCACGATCTCCTCGTTTTCGGGCAGACCCAGCGCGTTTGCCAGCTTGTCCGGGTCAAAAAAGTTGACCCAGCAGCTGTCTACGCCTGCATTGGCAGCGCCCAGCAGCAGGTGGGTGGCCACGATGGCGGCATCCTCCATGCCGGAGTTCATCCGCTCGCCGGGGTAAGTAAAGGTGTGGTTCTTGTCATAGGCGACCACCAGACAGACGGGGGCACCGTAGCGGCAGGGAGTGGCAGCATCGATCTTTGCCAGCCCTTCTTCGGACTGAACGACGTAGATGCGCTGTTCCTGGGCGTTCTTGGCGGTGGGTGCCAGCCGACCGGCCTCCAGAATGGTGTGGAGTGCTGCAGCGTCTACCTTGCCTGTACCAAAATTTTTGCAGGAATACCGCTGTGCAATAAGCTGAGTGAATTCCATAACGATCTCCTCCTGACTTGGATTGGACGGAACAGAGCGCCGCTTGCAAGTGCTCTGTTATGCTGATTATACCACACTGCGCCGGTGGCGCAACCCTTAAAAGAGGTCCAGCATGTTGTTCAGATAGATCGCCTCCCGGACGTGGATCTGATACTCCGGCCGGGTCAGATAATAGAGCAGAAACTCCAGCACCAGCGCGCTGCCCAGCCCGCGCCCTTCCAGCTTGAAATTGGAAAAGCCCAACGGCAGATAGCGCTCCCGGATGTCCGCAGTGCCGATGAACCCGGGGTTTTCCATCGCCTTGGAAAAGCGGTAGCCCTCCTGCGCGCCGGGGGCGGTGCACCGATGTTCGCAGACCTCCCCCAGATTTTTGCGGCTGACGGCTTCGTAGCAGCGCCTGCGCTGGGTGCAGCCGAACCAGCAGCACTCATTGCAGAGAAATTCTACCTTGTCCTTTTCGGGCTGGGAGAGCGTATCCAGGGCATCGAAGGACTTGTTCAGCCGGAAGTCCGGCACGACATATCGGAACTCCGGCCGCCGGACCTCTGCCTGAAACGCCTGAAGATCCGTCAGGACCTTGGTGGTGGAGGATACGAGATAAAGCTCCGGGTAATGCTGCTGCAGGTAGTTCAAAAGCAGCTCGGAGTGGACGATGACCCCATTCTGCACAGTGCCCCGCTGGGCAAACTGCTGACACACTGCGTTGCATTTCCGGTCCGAGAGGTGCTCCGGGCGGAGCAGGGAATTGCTGAATGTGAGCCGGGCAGAGATGCCGTATTCCTGTGTCAGGGCCAGAACCTCGGCGGGGGAGTGCTCCCCGGCCTCCACGCGGCCCCCGCCCCAGATGCAGTCCGGCGGCGCGCCGTAGATGGAGCCGATCTCGCACCAGTCATAAAAATATTCCCGGTGCTCCCGGAACAGGGGCAGGAACAGGCGGTAGAGCTCGTAGAACTCGAACAGTCCGGGCAGGTGATAGCAAGCGGTGTGTTTCATTCCTGGATCTCCTCGGTGTCAGAAGATGCGGCGGTGATATCCCGGTAAAAGATCGCCCAGGCCGCTTCCTCGTAAGGGTGCAGAAAGAAGAAGCCGGCGCTCAACGGGATGGAGAGCAGGAACAGCAGAATAAGGACCGTATCCGCCGAGTGGGTAAAGGCAAAGACGAGATAGAAGCCGACCAGCATGGGCAGGGTGCAGAGCAGCTCCCAGCCCAGAAAGCTGAGATCGAGGCAGAATAGCCGCCACTTGTTGCCGTCCATGATGCGCCGGGATTCAGTGATGGCTTCGTTGGCCGTCAGGCCGGGGTGCTCGGCCATGATATAGGGGGTCATGGCATAGCTGTAGGCTTTTACCACGCCGGGGATGAACAGCAGCAGCGACCAGAGCGCCACATAAAGCCCCTGCAGGAAATTCATGCAGAAGCCGTCCCACAGGCGGTGCTTCTGGGAAGCGAGGTCGGAGAGAGCAGCGTCCCTGCCGTCTGCAAGGTTCAGGTTGAACCGGGCGTAGCCCAGCCGCGCCGCACCGCTCACGATGAAGGTGAACACTGCCCAGGCAAGAATGCAGACCACAAGAACCGCCAGCACGCCGCCGCTGCCGGTGGAAAGCAGCCCGGCAAACCCCGGGGTGTCGCCGTTGGTGTTCCGGCTCATATTGGAGATGACCCTGTCTGAGCTGCTCACGATGTTGGCTCCCAGCACACTGGCGATCAGTCCGGCCAGAACAGCTGTCTTCCATCTGCCGCGTAGGGCATCCAGCGCAAGGGCACGATAATCAGCAGAAAGTTTCATAGAGCTTTCCTCCTGTCTGTAATGGAGATCGTTCGTTGAAAAACGGCAACTGCCGTTTTATATAAAATACGTTTCAGCCTGCACAAAAATTGCAGCCGGGACTTCTTTTGCAAAGGCTCATCCCCGGGCATCCTGTCGGGTGGTGCTGAAATATTCCTTGGGGGTCATACCGTATTCCTTTTTAAAGGCGCGGAAAAAGTGGTTGTAGCCCCCGAAACCGCTGGTCTTGTACACCTCGGTGATGGGGAGGCCCTGCTCAATGAGGGTGCAGCAGCGGTCCAGCCGGGCCTTTACGATGTAGCGGTGCACGGTCTGGCCGGTCTGGCGTTTGAATTCCCGGGCAATATGCTCCCGGGAGACGAAAAACTCCTTTTCCAGACGCTCCAACGTCAGTTCCTCGGTGAGGTGCGCCTGAATAAACAGGAAAACCTCGTCCAGCATCAGGTGGTGGCGGCTGACCGAAGCGGTGTGGAATTCGGCATGGATGCAGGCACGCAGTGCCAGTACCACGAACATCTGCAGGATGCCGTGCTCGAACGCCGCCGCGCCGAACTGGCTGCTCTCCTGGGGGAGCACCAGCAGTTTCCGGGCAAGATTCTTCAGCAGCATATAGATCTGGCTGTCCGGCCGGACAGCCACCTGCCGGAAGGGCACCACGTTGAAGCTTTTTTCAAAGTCAGTGTCCTCATCCGACAACTGCGCCAGCATCTGGGGAGACAACTGCACCCGGATGATCTCCAGCGGGCCGTAGGCTCCGGCATATTCCAGCCTGCCACCCTGCCCGGGCTTGAGGATGATCAGGTTCTGCTGCTGGGCGGGCAGCACCACCTCGCTGCACCGGAACACACCGCTGCCCCGCATGATCAGAAACAGGTCATAATACGCGCCGGAAAAGAATTCCCGAACCGTGCTTTGTTCAAAAAGATAACGTTTGGCTGTATAATTCACCAAAATTCCCTCCGTGGAACTGTCAGATGCGACAGTTTGTTGTACACAACTGAAAAGTACAACTGTCATAATTGCATAATACATCAATTTGCGATAGTTTTCAATCATTTTTTGGATATGCTTTGACGCAAAATTAACGTATAATGCAATTGAAGAGAAGAGGCTTGTGTGAAAAGCCTCGTGGTTTCATCTGTTTTTTAAGGAGGATAAAACGCAATGGACCAGAAAAAGACCGTTCGGCCCTTCTCCATGAAGGACAAGATCGGCTATACACTGGGCGATCTGGGCTGCTGCTTCACGGAGCAGTACCGCGCCATGTATCTGTCGATCTTCTACACCCTGATCCTGCAGGTCAACCCCTTCCATGTGGGTATCCTGCTGCTGGTCACCAAGATCTGGGATGCCGTCAATGACCCCATCATCGGTGCGATCGTGGACTCCCGCAAGGCCACCAAGGGCGGCAAGTTCATCCCTTGGATCCGCGCCTTCTCGTTCCCCATGGCAGTGCTGTGCATACTTGGCTTTGTCAATGTGGGCAATATCAACTACGGCCTGCGTCTGGCCTATATGTTCGTCACCTACGTTCTGTACGAGGCACTGTACACCTGCGTCAATGTGCCCTTCGGCACCCTGTCCAGCGTGATGACCGATGATGTGAGCCAGCGCACCGCACTGTCCCGCTACCGCAGCCTGGGCGGCACCATCTTCATGACCGTCATGGTCATGATCGGCCCCCTGTTCCTGTATGTGGACAACAAGCCCGTGGCTGGCCGCTTCCTGATGCTGGCCTGCATCTGCGCTATGCTGGGTCTGCTGTGCCTGCAGATCACCTGCGTGTGGTGCAAGGAGCGCGTGGAAGTGCCTGAGCGTCCGCAGGGCGAAAAGCTGAACTACCTGCACGTGCTCAAGGAGATCTCTCACAACAAGGCTCTGCTGGGCGTGATGTTCTTCAGCCTGACCGGCATGATCGGCGCATCTGTGGTCAACGGCCTGAACACCTACCTGTACAAGGACTTCTTCGGCAACGTCAAGATCCAGGCTGTCTCCGGCATGCTGAGCGTGCTGTACGCTGTGCTGTCCTTTGCCATCACCCAGCCTCTGGCCAACAAGTTCGGCAAGAAGGAGTGGTGCTGCATGGGTGCCGGCTTTGCCGCCATCGTGTTCGGCATCCTGTTCTTCTTCCCCGTCCATAACCCCGTGGCCTTCATCGTCATCAACGGTATCTGCTATCTGGGCGCTTCCGGCA
>OGUD01000100.1_pt1 | contig 86393 bp, 95 predicted proteins | sample 1573671 | NCBI WGS metagenome assembly OGUD01 (sample SAMEA2582065, study PRJEB24529) | metagenome | biome: Human gut stool | place: China | collected 2011 | reverse complement strand
CTCGTTGTGATATGAATATTTTAGATGAAACTGTTGGACCATTAGATTGGAAGAGGGAACACATTAGAGAAAATGCTAATTGTATTGTTAGTATTTGGGATAAAGAAAAACAACAATGGGTTTCTAAAGAAGATACTGGAACTGAGAGTATGACAGAAAAAGAAAAAGGACTTGCAAGTGATAGCTTTAAAAGAGCTTGTTTCAATTGGGGAATAGGAAGAGAACTATACACTTCGCCTTTTATTTGGGTTAAAGATAGAGAAAAAGATAAATTTATTTATGACACTGGAAGAAAAGATAAAAATGGAAAATCTATATATGGAGTCAAAGAAAAATTTAAAGTTAAATCTATAGAAATAAAAGAAGGGATAATTACTAAATTAATAATTATAGATAGTAAGAATAATATTTCTTTTAAATATGAAGAAGGACAAGAAATAAAAACACCAGATATAGAAAATTCTGAAGAAAAACCGAAAGAATATAAAGAAAGTGATGTTGATAAAAAGTTCTTAGACTATTGGAATAGCTTATCAGATGATAAGAGATTAAAGATAGGGGAAAAGTATCCTAATAAATTTGGAAAACCTCAATTAAACCCTCAATATTTTAAAAAATCAGAAAAAGAAGAAATTTTAAAAAAAGTAGAAGAGGCTAAGAAGAGTAAAGGAGCATAGATATAATGAATTTTAATTTAGAGCATTTAAAAGATGAAAAAATAGGAGATTGGAGAATAGAAACATTTGAAATCCCAGAAGACTATGCAAGAATGAGAAATGTTTTTATTAAAAATCCACTAATGAAATTAGAAGGGGGAATATATAAAAAACTAATTAATAGAATAGATGGAGTAGTAATGTCAAATACTCCTATGGAAAGGAAAACACATATTGAGGCTATAAATAAAGCTAAAGGGAATGTTCTTGTATCTGGTCTTGGACTTGGAATGTATTTACAAAATATTAAAGATAAGGAAGAGGTTACAAGTATAACTGTAATTGAAAAATCAAAAGAAGTTATAGAACTTATAGCTAAGTATTTTAAAGATTGTCAGAAGATAAAAATAATAAATGAAGATATTTTTAATTACACTCCAGATATTAAATTTGAGTTTGCTTTTTTAGATATATGGTCTGATATATCTGAAGATAATTTAGTTGAATTTGATATTTTAAGGGAAAAGTTCAAAGAGATTCCAGAAATAATATGCTGGAGTGAAGATATTATTGAATTAAATAGACTATTAGAGGAGAGATAAAAGATGATTAGAAGTGGAGATTTTGTAAAAAGATTACAAGTTGCTTATGAAAGAGAAGGTTGGAAATAAATGATAATAAAAATGCAAAGTTGTAGTGGTGAAGAAGAGTATTACAAAGTAAATATAAGAGAAATAGGAACTTATAAGAAAGTCTATGGAAAAGAAATAACTGAGAAAGAGTTAAAAGAAAAATTAGTTTTAATAAAACATACCTTAGATATAGCAGAAGATTATGTAAGTGGAGATGATATGTCTTGCTTAGCGATAGGAGATATAGAAGATAGAATAGAGATATATAAGAAAGTTTTATCTAAGACTTGGATATATGTAGATTTTCAAAAAATATCTCATGAGGAAGTATGTGAATTATAAGAATAATTTTAAAAATAAAATTAAGGAGTAAAAAATGGAATTTAATTTAATTAAAGTTTGTAATGAAATAAATTTTAAAAAAGGTGAACTAGATTCTCTAAAATATCAATTAAGTAATTTACCTATATATCAAAGAATAAAAGAATTAGAAAATGAAATAGCAGAGCATGAGAAAAAAATGCAAGTAGAAGAAAAGCAAATAATAACCTTTATACTTGAAAAAAATTTAAAAGAAATTGAGCATACAGGAATGATTTATAAAATAAAAGATACTTCAAGACCAAGTGTAGAAGTTGAAGATATAAAATTAGTTCCTTCTGAATTTATAAGAATAAAAGAGGAAGTAGATAAAAATTCAATACTCAAGATGTATAAAGAAACAGGAATCCTTATTCCAGGAACTAATGTAGTCCAAATTCCTAAATATAAGTTAGATATTAAATACAAGAAATAAGGAGTAAAAGCAATGAAGAAAATAAATGAGATATTAAAACTATCTACTGACTTCAGTAAAAAAGGAAAATGTAAAAATTGTATAGCTTGTTGCACTCCTGATGTTTTAATAACTAAAGAAGAATATTTACTGCTAAAGAGTAAGTTATCACCAGAGGTAGTTTCTAATATAAGAGAAACACTAGATAAAAGGATTAATCTGTATTGTCCTTTTGTAGATTTAAAAAATAAAAAATGTAAAGTTTATAATGAAAGACCATTTACTTGTAGAATATATCATTGTAATCAAAAAAGAATTAAAAAAATATAGTAAGCAATGCTGAAAATATGAAAAATTTAAAGTTTGAATATAGTATCTTAGATATACTACCTTTAGATATAAAAGAAGTATATATTGAATGCTTAGAAATAGTTAGAAAAGAAGAGAATAAAAGAGGGAAGTGAATGAATGATTAATTTTAGATTAAAGTATGGAGAAGCTATTTTTGAAGCTGAAATAGATGGAAATAAAGAAGAACGGTATATAACAGTAGAACAGGCAGAAAAATTAGCATTAATGTTACTTGAATGGGTATGTTTCAAAATAAAAGAACCTAAAGTAGTAATGGCAGGAACTAAATATATAAAGGAGGAAAAATAAAAAAATGAATATAGTAACTTTAGTAGGAAGATTAACAAAAGACCCTGAAATAAAATATGGAAGTAGTGGAAAAGCTTATGCAAGATTTACATTAGCAATAACAAGACCATTAAATAAAGAGGAAACAGACTTTATTAATTGTGTAACTTTTGGTAAAACTGCTGAACTTATAGAAAAATATGTAAAAAAAGGTAATAGATTTGGAGTAGTTGGAAGACTTCAAGTAGGAAGTTATGAAAAAGATGGAGAAAAGAGAGTAACTACAGATGTAATGGTAGACCAGATAGAGTTTTTAGAAAGTAAAGCAGAAGCTTCTAATAATTCAAAACAAGAATCTACTAGCAAAAAAGTGGAAGATGTTCCATATGAAGATGATGATGAGTTTCCATTTTAGGTGATGAAATGAACATATTATTAGAATTAGTAGAAGATGAAAATAAGGATTTAAAATTATATGTTCCAGAAGAAAAATCTTTAAAAGACATATCTGAAATTGTAGAAAAAATAAAAGATTTAGATATAAAAGTTATAAGAACTGAAAGAATCTCATATGAACAAACTAAACTTATATGGTGCCTTTGTAAAGAATATGGAGAGTTAGATGGATATACAAGTGGAGAAATGAGAGAAGTTTTAGAAAATGAATTTTGTATAGAAAATGACTTAGAATACTTTTCAATTTCACCTAATAAAAATACTGCTTGTAGTAGTAAGGTAGCAACTGAATTTATTCAATTTATAATTGAACATTCTATAAAACATGGATTTGATATTAGAATCCCAGAGGGACAAGGAGAAAAAAGAAGATTAAGAAATGCTAGAGAAGTTGTCCCAGAAATAAAAAGATACATTATAGCTTGCTTAAGAGTAAAGAAATGTGTTGTTTGTGGCAGAGTTGAAGAAATTGATTTACATCACTCTCCTGCACTTGGAGTTCCATATGAACAAGATGATGGAAGAAAAACAGGTTTTATGAGTTTATGTAGAGAATGCCATACTAAAGCTCATAGTATTGGTTTAAAAGAGTTTGAATCAAAATATCATTTAGAGCCTGTTTGGTTAAGTGATGGACTTATAAGAGAATTAAAAAAAATATATACTAATCATTTTCAAGCATTTTAAAGGAGGATTACTTATGAAAGTATTATTAGTTGGTGGAACATTTGATGACAATGGAGGGAAAAAATCAAGACTTATAAAAAAAATAAGTGAAATAGTAGGTTGTACTGTTGTAAATGGAGGGTATCATTCGGACCTTAAAGAAATAATAAAAACTGTAGTAGATAAAGATATAGTTATGTGGTTTGCTAATGTTCCTAATCATTTAGAAAAAATTAGAAATGTAAAAGAAATAAATCCTAAGGTTATGTTAATAACTTCTAAAAGAAATAATGGAGAATATAGTAAGCAGGAAATAATATCAAAAGCATTAAGAGATAAAGCTAATCTAATACTAGAATTTGATAGTAGAACACCAAAAAAGACAATGAGGTTATCAGACCCACTAGGTAATCAATTTTACAAAGGAGATAACTTAGAAGAAGTAATTAGTAAAATGATGAATAGAATAGAGTTTTTATCAAAGATAACTAGAAAATCTACTAATAAATCTGAATTACCAACTAATGAAAATTTAATAGAAGATAAATTTTTAGATATAATAAGAAATTTTGCTGATAAATTTCATAGTTTAATAAATCCTATGGAAACAAATAGATTTTTAGGAAATGCTTCAAAAAGATTTAGATGTGAAAGAGGTTTTCCAAGTAAAAGAGTAGATACAAATACAATACTTGTATCAAGAAGAAATGTTTGTAAAGAATTTATTCAATCCAAAGAATTTGTTGAGGTTTATGAAGAGAATGGAAAATTATATTATAAAGGAGATAAAAAGCCTAGTGTTGATACACCTATTCAATTTGAACTCTATAAAAAACTTCCAGAAATAAATTATATGGTCCATTCTCATGTATATGTAAAAAATGCTCCATTTACTAATGAAATTCTACCTTGTGGAGCTTTAGAAGAAATAACTGAGATTATGAAAGTTATAGAAAAATATGATTTTACAAGTAATTTCTGTATAAATCTTTTAGGACATGGTTGTACTATATTTGCTAAAGATTTAGATTATTTCAATCAAATAGAATTTATAGAAAGGGATATTTAAATTATGGAAAAAAAAGAAAAGTTTAAAAATGTTACAAAAGTGTTAGTAGTAGAAGGAAAAGAAAAAAGAATTTTAGATATTGAAAATGAAAAAATACAAAGATTCTTAAATTTTATAAGAATGAGAGAAAGAGTTTCAAAAGAAAGATACTATATGATTTCTCCTAGTGTTCTTGAGCATTTTCAAGAATTAGAAGAAATAGTAGGATTATTTAACACTCTTACTGAAAGTAGAAGAAAAGAATTTTTTATAAGGGGATATTAGTTATGAAATATAAAATTTATTTATACATAATTTTAAATGTAATTTCTGTAAGTATTCAAACTCATTTAGAAATAATAGAAAATTTAAAACTTAAGATAAGTACTAAAGAAAAGAAAAGACTTAAACAAGCTTTAGAACTTTCAAAAAAATTATATGAAGCTAATCCAGTGGAAAATAATAATATCAATAAATATGCAAAAACTATTGAGGCTGAAATTATAAACTATCATTATATGAGAAAAAAAGCAAATAAAAATATAAAAAGCTATAACTGTGAAAAGATGGCAAAACTCTTACCAGAAAATTTTTTAGATAGTTTTCATTGTATTTATTTACCTATTCTATATATAAAAGATAAATTATTTTTAACAGTACAAAGGGAAAATATTGAAACAGAATTTAATGAGTTATTAAGCTTAGTACAAGAACACTCAAAATATTTTGAAAATAACTATATTGAAAAATTTTATGAGGAGGCTAAAGTTGAATAATAATATTAATAATATATTAGAAAAAGAAAGTCAAAAAATTTTAAATGAAATAAAAAAGCTATTAGGAATTGAAACATTTGAAAATTTTAAATTTTTATATCAAAATTTTGGAATGGCTCCAGAAGTAATAAGTTTATCCTTAGATTTAAAAAAAGCTTTTAATAAAAAAGATAGAAATTTAAGAAGCAAATATTTTATGTTATTAGCAGCAGATATCAATAAGATTTATAATGATTATTTAACAGTACTTCAACCTAATAGAAATATGGAGGCATTCTTAACACTATTTTTATTAAATCAATTAATGTGTGATTATATAAAAAATAAAGAAAAGCTTAACCTTATTTCTCAAAAGAGATACAATGATAGTTTTATAGATGGAAGAATAAATATTGAAAAATTAAGAAATTCTCAAAATAAATATTGGGAACTCTTAGATAGTGAAATAGATATAAAAAAATTAAAAAGTTTAAAAAATAGATTAATTAAAGTAGATGAAAAATATGAAAGTGAATACGATAGATTAATTTCACTTGTTCCCAAAAATGAGAAATATGAATTTAACAAAGAAGTTTTTGATATTAGTTTTGGAACAGATATAGAAAATCAATTTTATGATTGTATAAATTGGCTGCAGAACACTATTATAAGAATGATTAAATATAATAATTCTCTTGTAATAATAACTAATGAGATATTCAAGAAATCAATAGAAGCTAGTGAGATTATAAAAGTTAATTTATTAAAGGAATTTTCATTAGAAAAAGGATTATTTTGTAATATTAATAAAGAAACCTTATCTCTAGAAGAGTTAAAAGAACTTAATGAGAAAAAAGAAGAATTTTCAAGTTTGTATAAAGAAGAGTTTGAAACTATCATAAATATGTTAAAAAAAGCAATATTGGTTAAAACCTCAATACCTTATTTAGCAATAGATAATAAGAAACTATATCCTGGTTCTTATAAAAAAGATTTAACTCATCTTAAGCAAACAATAACTAGAATTATTAATTTAATGGAAAGATGTTTAAATTTAATATATACAGGAGAGGATGTTGCTTAATGTTTAATAAAGATTTTTACCCTACACCTGAAAGTTTAATAGCAAAAATGTTTATGAAAATAGAGAAAGACCAAACATAGAAATTATATTGAAGTTGCTAAAAAAATAATAGGAGATAATTTATTTGAAAAGCTAGAAATTGAATATAGTTGTGACTGTTGTGTCTATTATGCTAATAGCTTATGTGGAAAGTTTGGAGATTATATTTTACCAACAGTAAAGTTAATGGAAAAATGTGGAGGTAGTTATGAAAATAAAGATTAAGAAAGTAGGGAATTTTTATACTGCTCAAAAGATTTCTATTTTAGAAAAAATTTTCAAAAAATTTATGACTTATATATTGAACAAATAATATTATTTAACATATAATGTAAATTATAAAATTTAAAAAATAATTATTATAGGAGTTAATTATGAAAGTAAAAATAATTTTTAATAACGATAAACTAGAATCTGATTATTATAAAAAGAAGTTAATCTATAACATAAAAGAGGTAAAAGATTATGGAACTAGTTACTAAAAATAGAGTTATTATTTATAACAGAGTTTCTACTATAATGCAAGATAAAAACGAATCTTTAACAGAGCAAACTGATGAATGTATTCGTTATTGTAAAACTAATGGATATGAAATATATAAAATACTCAAAGATGTAAAGAGTGGTACTAAAGATGATAGAGCAGGATATTTAGAGTTAAAGAAACATATAAAGAGAAAAGACTTTGACATATTAGTAGTTTTAGAAACTTCACGTATAGCTAGAAAAATGAAAGAGCTAGTTTTATTCTTTAGTCTTTTAAATGAAAATAATATAGAATATATCTCAATCAGAGAACCTAACTATAACACTACTACTCCAGATGGAAAATTTGCTATGAATATAAGATTAGGTCTTATTCAATTTGAAAGAGATAATACAGCTGAAAGGGTAACTGATAGATTATATTTTAAAGCTAGTAAAGGACAATGGGTAAATGGTAAACCACCAATTGGATATAAATTAGTAAATAAGAGATTAGAAATAGATGAAGAAAAGGCTGAAATAGTAAGAAATATTTATGAAGATTTCTTAAATGGATATAGTCTTAATCAAATTAATAATAAATTACAATTTTCTTGGGGAAGTAAACAAGTAAAGAGAATACTAACTAATCCTACTTATAAAGGATATATAAGATATGGAACTAGAAGTAATAGAAAGAAAAATAATAGAGAAGCTTTTATAGTAAAAGGTTGGCATGAAGCTATTATTCCTGAAGAGAAATGGGAAAAGGTTCAAGAGATGTATAAAAGCTTAAATAGAAAAGCTTCTAATACAAAGCCAACATTACTTAGTGGATTATTAAAATGTAAAGAGTGTGGAAATAATTATATAAGGAAAAGAGGAGGGTCTTATGATAAAAATCTCTATTATGGTTGTAATCTTAATAATTTAAGATATTCTGATAAATTTTTCTATAAAGATATTCCAGAATGTAGTTCTGCAACTATAAAGGGAGATTTACTTGAGAAAGCTGTAATAGATACTTTGAAAAAACAAATTAATGATTTGAATTTTAACGATATTGAGATTGATAAAAAAAGACAAGTAAATATAAAACAGATAGATAGCTCAATAAATAAATTCAAGAATAGGTTAAATAAGATTTATGAACTTTATATAGAAGATGAGATTCCAAAAGATAAATACTTAAAAGATAAGAAAGATATAGAAGCAAGAATAATAAGCTTAGAAAAACAAAAAAAGAGCTTTGGAGAAATAGAAGTAGAAAAATCTAATAATGAAATGATACAAGAGTATTTTTCTAAAATAGATTTATCTAATATTGAGGAAGCAAATAGAATCCTTAAAATAATAGTAAATAAAATAGTGGTATATAAAAAGAAAAAAACTCCAAAAGATGATTTTGAAGTTGAGATTTATCTAAATATTTAGCTCTACACCAAGAATGTAGAGCTATTTTTTATATTATTATAAAGAGTGTTCTAAAATAGAAGAAAATAAAAACATACATATAAAGACGCACGTAGATACGTGTGCCCCAATAAATTTATTTATCTTTCTATTTTCCATTAAATAATTCTCCTTAATTTCTCTTCTTAGTATCTTATACTAATTATATCATAAATTAATAAATAAATAAATTAGAATTATTCTTTAAAATATTTTTAAATAATTTATAGAATAGTGGAAGAAGGAAAGGTTAAAGTTTAAATATGAGTAGCCAAATAAAAAAAAGAAAGAAAATATATTAAAATTTACTTTTTTTATATTTTAAATTATAGTATAATATAACAATAAATATAATATAGGAGGTTTTTATAAAATGGCTCAATATGAAAGTTTAGAAAAATTACATTTTAAAGGAGAAAATGTAGTTGAGGAATATCAAAAAAGAATTGAGAATTGTTGTACTTATAATACTGAATTAAAAATTTATCCTATATTAAGAGGAGAAAGAGTAGTAAAAGAGCAATATTCTTTATTCTGTTTACCTATAAACGAAATTAATCTTCTCCAAGAAAAAATATTTTTAAATAGTAAGGAGATTATGGAATTAGATTCAGAGTTACCAGCTGCTGCAAAGTTTGCTTGTATCAATGATATTATGACAAATGAAATTACTAAAACTAATAGAATTGAAGGAGTACATTCAACAAAAAAAGAGATATATGAGAGTATGGACCAAAAGAAAACTACTCGTTACTCTGGTATTGTTAATAAATATACTCAGATTATATTAAATAATATTGAAAACATTGATTCTCCAGAACAGATAAGAAAAATGTATGATGATATATTTTCAGAGGATATTTTAAAAAATCCAGAAAATAAATTAGATGGAACTTTATTTAGAAAAGGGAGAATAAATGTTTCAAATAGAGCTAGTAATATACATAGTGGAGATCCTTCAGAAAATACTATAATAGAGCATATTAACGACTTGATTAAATTTATGAATAGAAAGGATATCCCATCTTTATTAAAAGCTTCTATTGTTCACTATTATTTTGAATATATCCACCCATTCTATGATGGAAATGGAAGATTTGGAAGATTTCTTTTCTCTATGTATTTAGCAAGAAAAGTAGATATTTATACAGGTTTATCTCTTTCTTATTCTATATTTGAAGATAGAAAAAAATATGCTGAACTTTTCTTAAATACTTCAAAAGTAAAAAATTATGGAGAGGTAACATTTTTCGTAATAGGAATGTTAAATTTCATTGTTAATGGACAAGAAAGTATTATACAGATGCTTAAAGATAAGATATTAAAACTTAACTATGCAGAGAAGTATATAGATAGTATAGAAACTTCTTATAGTCTTTCAGAGATTGAGTGTAATATATTATTTATCTATATTCAAAACTATATTTTTGCCAAAGAAAATCCATTACCTGATAAAGAATTACTAAAATATGTAAAAGGAATAAAAAGTATTCAAACTTTAAGACGTCATCTAGACAATTTAACAACTTTAGATTTGATTACTTTAGTTTCTAAAAAAACTTTAATAAGAACTATTAGTAATACTATTAAGGAAGTATTGGATTAGAATAATATAAAAAATCCTCAGTAATATTCTACTGGGTATTTTTTATATTATAAATTATCTCTCTAATCTAAACTTTATTTTTTAATCTATCCTGAAAGCTCTGTAATAGTGATTATCCTTAAATCCAAAAACTCTTAAATCAGTAGTAGTATATTTTCCTGGAAAAAATAGAAGAACCTTTGTCTCATTAAAGATAACTTGTAAATTATTTAGAAGAGCGTGTGTTCTAACAAGTGGGAAAATTTTCCTTACTTCTGTTATAATTACAAAATTTTTATCCTTTGATTTTTCTTTAAAATAATTGCATATAACTTCCATATTAAAACTTTTCTTAAGTTTTTCATAAAGAATTTTTGCCCTCTTCTCTCCTCCATTTTGAAAACAGATTCAAATATCTCATCATTTTTTAAACTTTCTACCAATAGTTCAAATAAATCTATCTCAATAGCTTTTAATCTAGCATCATCTTTAAGGCAGGAAGAAGTAGATTTTTTATTGAAAAAGTGTAGAAATACTAATAAAATAGGTAATTATTATAGATTACATAAGAGAAACTTTTGAAAAAAATAAAAAGTTAGAAGAGATTACTCAACGAAGAAGAGGTCTAGTAACAGGGGATAATGATTATTTTACTAAAATTTTGTCTGAAATAAATTATAAAAAAATTGACTTTTTAATTTTAAATCGTGAACAATATGTAGTTTCTGAAAAAATGGTTTCTCTGCTCTAATATATTTATAGATATGAAAAAATAGTTGAGAACTGAATATCTACTTTCTTATCAAGATAAACTAGAGAACTTAAGAGCTTTTTATGAGAGAATAACTTTTGATGATGGTGCTTCTGCTAAAGAAAAGAAACAAGCTGAAAAATCTTTAAAAGAGTTAGATGCAATGTTGAAAGAGTTAAGAGATTATGCTAATGGGATTAAGCATATTGCTGAATTAAAAATTGACCTTGATTTAGATGATGGAGTTAAGGTTAACTATGAGAAATTTGATAAGATGTTGAAGAAGACATAAGTATATGGGATTTGACTTTTTGATATTATTTTGTTATAATTAAAGTACCTAGAAACCCATATTTTAATAGGAGGTACAGAAATGACTGTAACAATTCAAACAATAAGTTTGAGGTAGCACAGAAAATAAACTTCTGTGTCTTAATAATTATAGTCGTTCTCTGAACTCCTTAATTATTAGAATGGTGGAGTAATTCTTCTAGGTGTATTACTTATTCTCATTATTGTATGGTTAGTGAGAAAGTACAGATAATTCTGACCTCATACCCTACGGGGTCTTTTTTTTAAAGATAATATTATGTTATGGTAGAAAAATTTATAAAATAAAAGTCCCAGATTTTATCTGGGCTTTTATTATTATTTATATTCTCCTAGCATAAATCTATAAAATGAAGGATTTACATAAACTTCTTTTGTTTTTAATTTTAAATTTTTATTTTTAGCTAACTCTTTTATTAGAGCATCTGATTTTTCAGGTAAAGTTAAAACATATGCTTCATATTCTCCTTCACTAGCAATATTAACTATTAACTTTTCAAATCCATCTATTTTTTCAGTTTGTAAGAATGGTTGCCACCAAGCATCGTAGATAAGATTTTCCTCATCAACCTCATCTTTTTTAGCATATTTATCAATAAGTTGTATAAATTTCATTTTATCAGCTTTATCTTTAAATTCAAATTGTAAGTCATATTCTAAAGGTGTAATTACTATTTGTCCATCTTCCATTACAATATTAGGAGTTGCTGGTTCTCCCCAATCTGGCATATGAAGGTATGCAGAAGTTTTTGGTTCAATCTGAACTTTAGCATCTAATCCTTCACTTTTCATAAGAGCAATAAGCTGATTAGCATGTTTTATTCCATTATGCCCATAACTTAAAGATAATTCAGGATTAAAATTAGCATATGTAGATTTTATTTTAATATTATATCCTGTTGTAAGTTTTTTAGCTAATGCAATGTTTAAACTATCTATCAAAGAATTTTTTTCTATCACTTTAAAAGTTGAGTATTTTCTATTAATTCTTTCTATTATATTTTTATCAGAAATATTTCCTAAAGAATTTTCACTTATATCTTTAAAATTACTTATGTAATTTTCTAATTTTAAGTTTATATTTTTAGAATAATTTAAATCATCAACTGTTATAGCTTGTAAATCTACTAATACAGCTTTTGAAGCTAGTTCTTCTAATTTTTCTTTTTTAAGTTTTTTATATCCTTTTAATGAACGTTCTATTTTTTCTTTAGAGTAAGTATTAGATAGTTCTGTCATTTCAAGCTTATTTACACTCTCTTGGTAAATATCTTGTCCAAATAATGAAAAACTTAATAAAATACTTCCAATTAATATTTTTTTTCTCATAAATTTCTCCTTTAAACTATATATTCAAATATATTATATTATATCATATTTTTTTCAAAAAATAAAAAAAGAAAGCCACCTAGTCCATATAGGCAGCCTCCCAAGGGTTGTTAATTTATTATAACAAATATATATTCCTTTGTCAATATTAGAAGTTGTGAGATAGTGTCAAGCTAAACATATCATAGTAGTATTCTCTATTCCAAAAACTACTATACCCTAAGCTTACTAAGAAATCAGGATCTAGATAATATCCAAGTTTTATATTAAATATCCCTGCATCTCTTCCCACTTCTAATCCTTTTATTTTTTCTCCATTGTTAAGTCTGATGCTCTCTCTATTAGGAAAATCGTAGTTCCATTCTCCAGAAGCAGTTAGTAAAAATTTCTCTCTAAATTCTTGAGCATAAGTTACTCCTAAAGCTCCACTTCCAACTCTATCATCATTATCTTTTATATTATTATGAGCTTTCATAGTATATTGATTCCAATCTAAAGAGATATAAGGATAGATGATAGCTTTCTCTCCAAGAGAATACATATATCCTCCCTCTGCTCCTAATGAATAATCTTTAGTACGATATCTATAAGTTTCATAACTATTTTTACTTTCAGTATAACCAGCTTTTCCGATTATTAACCAGTTGTCTATATTTTTCCCTACATAGTAATCTATACCATAAGTTCTCACTCTAGCATCTTCATCACTATAATTCATTTTAGATTTAAGATATCCAACACTTACTCCAACATATATATCTGGATTAGAAATTAGATTACTATTTGTCCCCATCATAAATCCCTTTGTTTTTACATCATATTTAGATGAGGAATTATCGTAACTATTTTCTAACTCTCCTATGTATTCAAGATATTGATTACTGTTACTATAACCAGCTCTACCAAATTTTTTAAATATTATATTTTTTCTAAATTGTTCTTTACCTCTATTACTTAGAATTTTACTATGTATCTCTCCCATATTATTAAAATTTTCTTGTGCTAAAAGGAGAGAAGAGGATAAAAGAAAAATTATTCCTAGATATTTTTTCATAATCTACCTCTAGTTTCTTTTCTTTCCAAAAATTCTTAATAGATAAAGGAATAGGTTGATAAAGTCTAAGTATAGATTTAAAGCTCCTATTATTCCCATCTTTTCTACCATCTCTTCATCACTACCAGCAATGTTGTAGGCAATATATTTTATTCTATTGATATCAAAAGCTATTAGTCCAGAAAAAATTACTACTCCAAGTATAGTTCCTACCCAATAAAGCATAGGTGCTTTAATAAAGATATTGATAAGTGAGATTATAATTATAGTAATTAATCCTGTCATTAAAAATTTGCTATACTTTGTTAAGTCCTCTTTTGTAGTATAACCATATACCCCAATTACTATAAACATTATAGTTGTAACTCCTAAAGTATATAGTATAGATATGGGATGGAATACAAAGGCTAGACTAGAAAATAGTATTCCATTCATCAAAGCATAAACATAAAATAAAAATCTAGCAGTAACAGATGACATCTTATTAATTCCTAAACTTAAGAAAAATACAAGAGCAACCTCAGCTAAAGCTATCAATTTAAAATATCTAGCTAGAGTATAAACTAACTCTGAATTAAAGAAAAATACATAGATAGGAACTAAAGTAGTAATAAATAATCCTCCTATCATATTTAACATAACTTTTCTTACAAAGGCATTGCTCACTTCAGTGCTTATGTTAGACACATCTCTTTCAAAATAATCATTGTAATTCATTTTATCAGCTCCTTTTTTTAACTAATAATTATTTGTGATAATTTGTAATTTCATATTATAAAGCCATTTTATATATAGCTAAAACATCTTCTTTATATAGTTTTTTCATACTTCCCAATGCTCCAAACATTGTAGCTTGTTCTGCCATCTTATCTAATTTACTTTCATCTATTCCCACTTCTTTAAGGGTACTTGGAATACCTAATGAAGAGAAAAACTCTCTTGTTTTATTAATAGCTTTATTTGCTATTTCCATATTATTTTCTCCATCTAAGTTCCATACATTTTTACCATACTCTACAAATCTATGTACATTCTCTTCTGATAATACATATTTCATCCAATATGGTGTAAGTATTCCTAATCCCACTCCATGTGTTATATCATAAAAAGCACTTAGCTCATGTTCCATTCCATGTGTAGCCCAATCAGTAGATACTTTTCCATATGTTACCATTCCATTTAGAGCAAGAGAACTTGTCCACATAAGATTGGCTCTAGCTTCATAATCATCTAATTCATTGTAAGCTATTGGCCCATATTCAATAACAGTTTTCATCATAGCTTCCATTAAACGATTTTGTAGATATCCTTCTTGGTCTGGAGTGAAATATTGTTCAAATAGATGACTCAATATATCTACTACTCCAGCAGCAGTATGATATTGATTTACAGTAAAAGTATATTCAGGGTCTAATATAGAGAATACAGGTCTTAATAAATCATGTCCTATTGCTAATTTTTGATTAGTATGCATATTTGAGATAACTGAGTTTTCATTCATCTCACTACCAGTAGCAGCTAATGTAAGAATAGATGCCACAGGTAAAGCAGATGTCAATGTATTTAATTTTTGTTCTACATATAAATCTTGCCACACATCTCCATAATAATTAGCTTGAGCAGCAATAGCTTTAGAGCAATCTATTACACTTCCTCCTCCCATAGCAATAATAAGATTTATTCCCATCTTTCTACAAAGCTCTGCTCCTGCATATACAGAGTCTATTCTAGGGTTCGGATCTATATTAGGCAACTCATAGATATGAATTCCAGATTTTTTTAAACTTTCTACTACAACATCAAAAAGTCCACTCTTCTTAACACTTCCTTTTCCATAAACTAGAAGTACTTTATCTCCATATCTCTTGGCTTCTTTTCCAACTTCATTTACCTTTCCTCTTCCAAATAGAACCTTAGTTGGAATATTGTAATTAAAATTTTTCATTTTAATCCCTCCCTTTTATAATGTTCATATATTTTTATTTTAATCTTTTACTCTTGTAAAAGCTAAGTCTACAATTTTTACTCCATCTACACCAGCACTAGTAATTCCACCAGCATATCCAGCTCCCTCTCCTATTGGATATAGTCCATATACATTGACAGACATACCTTTTATATCTCTTATAATTCTTACAGGGGCAGAAGTCCTAGTTTCTGGTGCTATAAGGTTGGCATTTCTTGAAATAAACATAGGATTTTTACTCCAATATTCAAAGGCAGATTTCATATTATCTACTATTACTTCTGGGAAAAAATCATTTAGATTATATGAAGTCTTTTTCATCTCATAACTACTCTCTATCTCATAAGTAGTTTTTTTATTGTTCATAAAATCTAAAACTCCTTGATATAGAGCCCCATACCCTTGCCCTAACTCATAAGTTTTTCTCTCCAATTTTTCTTGAAACTCCATTCCAGCAAATAGATGGCTACCAAAATCATTTTCCTTTACTCCTACTACAATGGCTGAATTGGAAAATCTTCCATCTCTTTGAGAATAACTCATACCATTTACAAGAGAGGTATTAAGCTCTGATGAAGCATTGACTATAACTCCTCCTGGACACATACAGAAAGAGAATACCCCTCTCTCCTCAGCTCTGTTATTATAAGTTACACTATAAGTAGCTGAACCTAATAACTCATTATCAGCAAATTTTCCATATTGCATTTTATCTATATCGCATCTAGGGTGTTCTATTCTAGCTCCAATAGCAAAAGGCTTACTTTCCATCTGTACTCCATTTTTATGTAACATTCTATATGTATCTCTAGCTGAGTGTCCAATGGCAAGTATTACAGAGTTAAAGCTATGATACTCCTTTTCTCCTGTGGAATTTATTATATCAATTCCTGATATCTTTCCATTTTTTATATGGATATTTTCTAATCTATGATTAAAGAAAAATTTTCCACCAAGAGATTTTATCTTCTCTCTTAAATTTTTTACAACTATCTTTAAAATATCAGTACCTACATGTGGCTTATAGTCCCATAAAATATTTGATGGAGCTCCACACTCTACCAATGTTTCAAAAATCTTATCCATATATTCACTTTTTATTCTTGTATTTAGCTTTCCATCAGAGTAAGTTCCTGCTCCTCCCTCTCCAAATTGTATATTTGAGTTAGGGTTAAGGATAGAGTTTTTAACAAAGTTTTCAGTTGTGATATCTCTTTTATCTACCTCTTCTCCTCTTTCAAAAACAATAGGTATAAATCCATATTCAGCAAGCCTAAGAGCAGCAAAAAGTCCAGCTGGACCAGCTCCTATTACAGCTACCTCTTTATCAATAGATAAGATAGGTTCTCTAGTTGCTTTTTCTATATCTTTTGCTAGAGAGATATTTTTTAAAGTTGTAATATCCACTGGAGTTTTTAATTCTACTTCTAAATTATATATAAGCTTGATATCAGATTTTTTCCTACTATCAATAGACCTTTTACTCCAAATAATACTTTTGATATTATTTCTCTTTACTCCTCTTTTCTCTATCTCTTTTATTATCTCTTTATCTTGATTTCTCTCTAAAGAAACAATAATGTTATTTACATTTATTCTCAAAATTTCACCTCTATAAATTAGTTAAGTATTATCCTCTAGTTTTATATGTAAAATTATATCACAAATTTATAGAAAAATAAAAGAAAAACCTGTATTACACAGGTTTTTTCAAAAATTTTTATTTAATTTTATCAGCTAGAAGTTTTCCAACTTTAAATTTTACAGCTTTCTTAGCAGGTACTTTTATAATTTCTTTGCTTTGAGGACTTCTAACTTCTCTAGCTGCTCTCTCTACTACTTCCCATTTACCCCAACCTACAAAAGTAACTTCATCTCCTTTAACTAGAGATTCTTCTACACTTTCTAAGAAAAGGTTAATATTTTTTTCAGCTTCTTTTTTAGTTAAATTTCCTTTTTCAGCATATAACTCAATAAACTCTTTTTTTGTCATAACAATCCCTCCTGTTGTACTGCTGTTATTGTTACTATTATATATACTACCAAAATTGGAATTTGTAAATAGTTTTTAAAAAATAATTTTAAAATTTGCTGAAGCTTCATTTACCTCTTCGTCAGTTATACCTAAATATCTTTGAGTAACAGAAACAGAAGAGTGATTAAGAAGTTTCCTTACTAGTTCAATATTACATTGGCTATCTAAATATTGAATGTGGGCATATGTCTTTCTAAAGCTATGTGTAGATATATCACTAGCTCCTAAGATAAAAGATATTTTCTGTATATACTTTTGTACCCATCTTACTTTAATTGTAAACATTCTATCATTATGTCCCAATTTCTTTTTATCACAATACTCTTCCACTTTATTTATAATTTCTGTATTAATTTTTCTATGTTGAATTTTTCCTGTTTTTTGCTCTTTTAGATGTATAAAATTATTATTAAAATTTTTCTTTTTCAGGATTAATACATCCCCTATTCTCAGGCCAGTATTTAGTTGAATAAGAAAAATAAGATAAATCTGTTTGTTAGGACGTATAACTATATTATTGCTACAATATCCATTTTTTACATAAAAAAAATTTCCTGAAGTTCTTCTCTAGTTAGTGCTCTTGTTGTCATAATTGTTTCCTCCATATATAATTATATTTTTTCTTTGTATATAATATTATACCTCAAATTTCAAATTTTTAAAGTTTTTTCTCTATTGAAAAAATATAAAGATTTGTTATAATTAGATTATGACTATATATTTCAAAATGGGAGGATAAAAACTATGCTTATTATTAAAAATGGAACAATCTTAGATGTAAAAAATTCTCAACTTGTATATGGAGATATATCTATCTTAGATGGAAAGATTAAAGGAATAGAAAAAAATATTGAAACAGGAGAAGAGGATACAGTAATAGATGCTCAAGGAAAAATTGTAGCTCCTGGATTTATAGATGCTCATTGTCATCTAGGACTTATGGGAGATAGTGTTGGTTTTGAAAATGATGATGTAAATGAAAAATCAGAACCTATCACTCCTCATCTAAGAGCCATAGATGCTCTTGATCCTATGGATAGAGTTTTTGAAGAGGCTTATCAAGGAGGAATTACCTCTGTGGCAACAGGACCAGGAAGTGCCAATGTAATAGGAGGACAATTTGCTGCTGTAAAAACTTTTGGTAAGAGAATAGATAAGATGATAATAAAAGAGCCTATTGCTATGAAATGTGCCTTTGGAGAAAACCCAAAAAGATTTTATGGAACAAAGGGAAAAATGCCTACAACAAGAATGGGAACAGCTGGACTTTTAAGAGAAACTCTTTTTAAAGCTAAAGAGTATCTTAGAAAAATAGAGTTAGCTGGAGATGATGAGAGCAAAAAACCAAACTTCGATATGAAATTAGAAGCTCTTATCCCAGTATTAAAAAAAGAGATTCCACTAAAAGCTCATGCTCATAAAGCAAATGATATATTCACAGCTATTAGAATAGCTAAGGAGTTTGATGTAAGAATGACTCTTGACCACTCTACTGATGCTAGAGCAATAGTAGATGAGTTAGCAGAAGAAAAATTTGATATGATAGTTGGACCAAGTCTTGGACATAGAACAAAGGTAGAGTTATTTAATAAATCATTTAAAACAGCTGGAGTTTTAAATAAAGCTGGAATAAGAATAGCTATTACAACTGATAGCCCTGTTATCCCTTTACAACACCTACCACTTTGTGCTGGACTTGCTGTAAAAGATGGATTAGATAAATGGGAAGCTTTCAAAGCTATCTCTATTTATCCAGCAGAGATACTTGGTCTTGAAGATAGAATCGGTTCTATTGATGTTGGAAAAGATGCAGATATAGTTATCTGGTCTAAATCTCCATTAGAATTAGATGCTAATGTAGAGTATACTATTATAGATGGAAAAATAGCTTATAGAAAATAATCTCTATAAGCTATCAGCTAAAAATTCAATTTATAATCTACTGAAAAAGTTATACGGGAGTCATCTTGAGTAGAGTTGTTTTTTTCATAAGCATCTTTATTTACTTGATATATTAAATCAAGTGAGATGTCATCATACTCTACTCCTCCCCCTATACCATAATACATTCCACTTTGATTTCTTCTTTCTATATACTCTTCATTTCCTTCATACTCTCCTATTGCATATCCAAGATTTAGTTTTAAATACTTGGTGCTCTCTTCATCACTGGAAACTTTATATTTTCCAGTGGCATATACAGGAGTATGACTCCATATATCAGAATTTTTATTTTCATATTGAGAATCATAGTACTCTGTATTTTTATAGGCTACCCCGACTCCAAATTCAAGGTTGTCTATAATTTTATCAGAGGTAATCTCCTTTGATGTAATTTGTCCTCCATATATCTCCTCACTTTTATCAGAAAAACTATATTTATCTAAGGTTTTCTTTATATCTATAAAAAAATCTGGTTGAGATGTATCCGTTGGAGAAAGTGTAAAAAACTCCCTTTCCTTTTCAACATTGTTATCTGGAAGAGGAGAATTTTTAGCATTATTAATAATCTGTTTAAGCTGCTCTTCAGTAATAATAGTTACACTATTTTTTTCTATTACCTCTTTAACATTTTCACTATCTTTTACATGTATTACTTCATCTATTTTTTCATTTTTCTTATTTTTTTCTTCTGCTTCAGGTATCATCTTACTGTTTTTTTCTTTTATATTCTCTGATTTTATTTTAGTTATCTCAAATTTTTCAGTTACTATATTCTTTTTTATATTTTCATTTTCTAAAGGTATAACCTCTCTAAATTCCCCATATAGATTTTTTATAAACAACATACTAAGAAACATAATAATTTTTTTTACCATATTCCCACCTACTGTAATTTAGTTTGTTTTCCATAATTTGATTATAGCATTTTTTTGTGAAATATTATATAATAAATAGGAATATTTTTAAGGAGGATAGATTTGTGAGTATCAACAATATAATTATTTATATCATGGTATTCTTTATGTTGATAGGAGCCATTGATAGAATTTTTAATAACCGTTTTGGATATGGTAAAAAGTTTGAAGATGGAATAATGACAATGGGAACATTGGCTTTAGCAATGTTAGGTATCATATCTTTTTCCCCTGTTATATCTTCATTTTTAAAGCCTATTATCTCTCCATTTTATAGAATAATAGGTGCTGACCCAGCTATGTTTGCTGGAACAATATTAGCTAGTGATATGGGAGGATATATATTATCACAAGAGTTAGCTCTTACTCATGATAGTGCTATGTTTTCTGGATTATTTTTAAGTGCTACTATGGGGACTACACTTTCATTCTCTATTCCTGTAGCTTTGGGAATAGTGGATAGAGCTGATGAGAAGTATATATCTAAAGGAATATTAGCAGGAATCTCAACCATTCCATTAGGTTGCTTTGTAGGTGGAGTTATAGCTGGTTTTCAAATAAAATTACTGTTTTTAAATCTTATTCCAATTATAGCTTTTACTTTTTTAATATGCTGGGCATTATTAAAATTTCCAAAAGAGATAGCTAAAGGATTTTTTCTTTTTGGAAAATTTATGTTTATATTGACTACTATTGGATTAGCTTTACAAATATTAGAAACACTAACAGGAGTAGTTGTGATAAAAGGTATGCTTCCTATAATGGAGGGAGTAAAGACAGTAGGAAGTATAGCTATTACACTAGCTGGTGCTTTTCCTATGTTGTATTTTGTAACTACTGTATTTACAAAACCATTGACAGCCATTGGAAAGATGTTTAGAATAAATGAAAAATCAACAGCTGGACTTATAGCTTGCTTAGCTCATAATATTCCAATGTTTAATATATTAAAAGAGATGGACGAGAGAGGAAAACTTTTAAATATAGCTTTTTCTGTAAGTGGAGCTTTTGTTTTAGGAAGTCATTTAGGATTTACAGCTGGAATAGATAAAGATTTAGTTTTTCCTGTAATTATTACAAAACTTGTAGGAGGAGTATCCTCTATGTTTGTAGCTAACTATATTTATAATAAAGAATTTAAACATAAAAAACCTTTAAATTAAATTTATTGATTAAAGAATAAACAATTTGGGAGTATAAAGTTATCAAAATTTTAAATATACCGTTGACAATTCTAAAATAGTATGATACGATAATAATGTAGAACAATGACAGTTTGTTTCTAATACCCATAGTTCACAGACGTGAACGCAACCCATATGACCCTAACTTACCCAAGGTTAGGGTTTCCCTATTTTTTGGAAAAAATCATCTAAAAAAATAGTGGCTATTGCAAATTCTTAAATTGAAATCAAAAAATAAAAATATTTAATAATATAAAAGGAAAAAAGTTTACTTCCAATCGCTAGTGCTTACGCAATGCTCATTACAGTAAATTTTTTTCCTTTTCCTTTACCCTTCTTTTACCCTGATTTCAATTTAAGAAATTTACTAGGAGAGAGAATAACATTCAAGAATGACGAAGATTGAGGAGAATAAATAGAGCAAGTCAGCGAAATCGAACGCTAAAAAACACAACTGTTTGAGTGAAACGAGTTTTCCAATAGTAGAGGAGTTTTAACGACTACTACTATTGAGACACAGAAATTTATTTTCTGTGTTACATTAAGGAAACACTGAAAGCTTTGCTTTCTGTGTCTCAAAATTCTTAAAGAGCTAAAGCTCTTAGAATTTTGGAAACCTACTTACTCTTTATTCTTTGAACGAAAGTCATTCTTGAATTAGTTATAATAACTTTAAATTTTTAAATTGCAACAGCCCCTAAAATTATCTTTTCTAATTCTAATAAATCTGTTATTATAAAATCTTTTTTTGTACTATCACTTTCTAATCCTTTAGGATTATACCAACAAGTTTTTATTCCAGCTAAGTTACCACCTTGGATATCAGCAGAGACAGAATCTCCTATAATTAAGACTCTTTCTGGAGAAGTAATTTTTGTTTTTTCAAAGATATAATTGAAAAAATTAATATCTGGTTTATTATATCCAATCTCTTCAGAGATAAAAAAATATTTAAAATATTTTTCTAAATCTACCTTTCTAAGTCTATTATATTGTATATCTTTTCCCCCATTAGAAGCCACAGCTAAATCTACTTTTCCATATAATTTTTCACATATTTCAACAGCATTTTTTATAAGATAAGCTCCCTCTCCAAGTCTGGCTCTATATTTAGTATTAAATTCTATAGGATTTCCTACTAAATTAAACTCTGTAAAAAATCTATTAAATCTGATAAAAGCTAACTCTTGTTTATCTATAAGTCCCTCTTCTAACTGTTTCCAACACTCTATATTGATATGATGGTATCTTTCTAGCATCTCTTTTGTACAAGGAAAACCATATTCAGCACAAGTATCTTCTAAAGCAACTTTTTCTGTCATATCAAAGTCTAAAAGTGTCCCATCAATATCAAATAAAATTAAATCATAGTTCATTTCTCTCTTCTCCTTATAAAATAAATTCCATTTTATTATAGCATAGTTTTTATAAAAATGTTAATATATAGTAGGACAAATTTAGGAGGAGAGTATGGCAGTATATACTAGATTACAAAAAGAGGAGATAGAAAAAATCTTATCTGATTACAATCTCACTCTTAAAAATTTTTATATGATAAAGACAGGTATTTTAAATACAAATTATTATATAGAATGTATTGAGGGAAAATTTGTACTAAGAGTATTTGAAGGAGGTAGAAAATACTTTGAAGAAAATCAAGAGTTAGAATTTCTTTTAGAGTTGAAAGATATTGTCCCTTGTTGTACCCCTTTACAAACTACTTCTGGAAATAATTATATAGTATATAAAAATAAGATGATTGCTCTTTTTTATTTTATTATGGGAGAACCTATCAAAAGTTTTAATGAAGCTTATCTTAAAGAGATTGGAAAATATTTAGGAGTATTACATAGTTTTTCTATTGGTAAAAAACTTATTAGAAAATCTCGAATTGATATGAAAAAATATTATAAAAAAATTGATTTTCAAAATATAGATATTCCTTTTGATATAAAAGAAAAAATAGAAATACTTTATGAAGAGGTTAAAAACTTTAATTTTTCCTCTCTTCCTTGTGGAATTATTCATAATGATATTTTTCCAGATAATGTTTTTGTAAAGGATAATAAAATAGTAGGAATTTTAGATTTCAATGAAGCTCAAACAGCTCCTTTTATAATAGATTTAGCCATTGTTATTAATTTTTGGATAAGAGTCTACCAATTTGATTTAGAAGTAGAAAAGAGATATATTGATATTTTCCTTGAAGAGTATGAAAAGTATAGAAAGTTAGAAGAGGAAGAAAAGAGAGCTCTAGATATGGCTCTAAAAAAAATGGCTCTCACATTTATTCTTTTGAGATTGGATAAGTTTATAAATGAAAATCTATCAGAAGTATTTATTGAAAATAAAAGTTATACTCAATTATTACCATTGTTAGAATATTATTAATTATTTTATAAAAAAGAGAGCCACAAGGCTCTCTTTATAATTAAAACTCCTTACCACCAGAAACTTTTATATCTGTTTCATAATTTTTTACAGCTTTTATAGAAGTTTCTAAAGCTCTAGTTATAGTATTTAAATCCATATATGGAGTATTTTTTTTGTCTAATACTTGCTCTGTAATATAAGGAACGTGAATAAATCCACCCTTGATATTTAGATTATTTTTATTGATATAGTATAATAGAGAATACATTATGTGGTTACATACATAAGTCCCAGCTGTATTAGATACAGCAGCAGGAATTCCAGCTTTTTTAACTTCCTCTACCATAGCTTTAATAGGGAGATTAGAAAAATAAGCATTTTCTCCATCTTCAAAAACTTTAACATCAACTGGTTGATATCCTTCATTATCAGGAATTCTTCCATCATCTAAGTTGATAGCAACTCTCTCTACACAAAATTCATATCTTCCACCAGCTTGTCCTACACATATTACAACATCTGGTTTAACAGTATCTATATTTTCAAATAATTTTTTAGCAGATTTTTTAAATACAGTAGGTATTTGTAATTTTACAATCTCTACTCCATCTATATTATCTGGTAATCTTTTTACAGCTTCCCAAGCTGGATTTATTGGTTCTCCTCCAAATGGGTCAAATCCTGTAATTAATACTTTCATTTTTTACCTCCTAAAATTTAACTTTTATCATTCTTTAATTAAAAAGCTAATATATACATTAATACTATATGGATTAATAGTAAAGTAATAGCTACTGGAGCTTGTACTAATATTATACCATTTTTATTTTCCATTTCAAGAATAGAAGCTGGAACAATATTAAAGTTTGCTGCCATTGGAGTCATAAGAGTTCCACAATATCCAGCAGTAAGTCCTAGTGCTCCTACTATTGCTGGATTAGCTCCAAGATTTATTACAAATGGTACTCCTATACCAGCTGTAATTACAGCAAAAGCAGCAAAGGCGTTTCCCATTATCATTGTAAATATAGCCATAGCTATACAGTACCCTACTACTCCAAGCAATCTATTTCCATCAGGAATTATTCCACTCATTATTCCTGCTACTACCTCTCCAACTCCAGCTTTAGCAAATAGTGCTCCTAGTGCTCCTAATAGTTGAGGTAATATAACGCTTGCTCCCATTTGTTGTAACATTCTTGAAGAATCATAAGGAATATTTTTTACACTCTCTTTAGTAACCAACATAGTTAGGATAAGAGAAACTAAAGCTCCTACTCCAAGCCCAACAAGTCCACCTAAATTTGTAAATTGAGCCACTGAGAAAGCTACCACTCCAATAGATAGAGCTGGTATAAATATTTTATTTCCAATTTTTTCCTCTTGAACCATTCTATACTCATCACTACTATTTTTTAAACTTCCTAATCTTACATTTTTAGTAGCAGTAAGTCCACCCATTACTAAAAGTAGAGCTCCTACTAAAGCAGGATTCATATATGGTCCAGCCATAAAAATTATACCAAATATTATCCAGAAAGCAGCTGTTCCAATTTTTTTAGGATTTGCACTATCATTTAGAGCATAAACTCCACATATAACTAAAACAAGTCCACAAATTATATACATTATCTCAAGAAGTGTATTAACCATTAATATCACCTTTCTTTACCTTTATTTTTTTATCAAACATATAGTTTTTAATAGCAGCTAAAATTATAGCTATTATTCCCATAGGAATACTTGCTTTAGCTATATCATATGCCTCTACTCCATCTATTCCAGCTTCTTTTAAAGTTCCTAAGATTAGCAATACTCCTGAAGAAGCTATAAAAATATTTTGTCCATAGAAGTTTCCATAGTTTTCCATACTATTAGCTAGCCCTTTTAACTCTTCATCTAACTCTTTAGTTAGTTTTCCATCTCTCTCAGCTGCTCCCTTAGCCATTGGATAAACTAATGGTCTGATAAATTGTACATGTCCTCCTAATCTTAAAGACATAGCTCCAGCTATTGTTCTGATTATTACATATAGAGTAAGAACTTTTCCACAAGTTGCTCCTTGTAAAGAAGAGATACATTTTGCTGCTCTTTCTCTAAGTCCATTTCTCTCTAATATACCAACAGTAGCTAAAGTTAAAAGTAAAAGTGTCATATATCTAGTTGATACAAAAGCACTTCCTAAAACATTTAAAATTTCCATAAAATCCATTGATGATACAAGCCCAGTAGCTACTCCAGCAAGCAAAACTACTGCGATAGTATCCAACTTTAAAGTAAATCCTATTAATATTAATAGGACTCCAATTAATTTAATCATACTAAATCCTCCTACTATTTATTAAATTAATATTACAGATATTATTATATAATAAAAATCAAAATTAGTAAACTAAAACATAAGAAAAATTAACCTTGAATCCTCTTTCCATACTTAATTAAATTCTCTTTTGCCTCTTTTCTATCTTTTTTTCTATGCTGAGGTTACTCCATATTTTTTCTTATAAGCTTTTGTAAAGACTAGTGGGTCTTTATAGCCACAACTATTAGCAACATTTTCTATACTTTCATTTGTTATATCTAGTAACTCATTAGCCCTAGATAATCTAAAAACAGTTAGATACTCTTGAATTGTTATTCCCATATTTTTTTTAAATAGAGTGGATAGATAACTTCTATTTAAGCCAACATATTCAATAATATTATTGACATTTATATCATCCCAATAATTATTTTTAATATATGTTATAATTTTATCAACATATGGATTTAATTCATTTTTTTCATCTTTCTCTTCTATTGAATTTTCTTCTACAATAAGAGAGAAAAATTCGTAAAATAATCCTTGGAGTTTAAGTTCTTCAGCTAATGTTAAATTTTTTCGTTTCAACATCTCCTTTAACAGAGAAAAAAGCTCATCTAATTTATCAGTTCTAAAAATTGGTTTATGTTGAATAATTCCAAGTTCTCTTAAATATTTCTCTGCTCCCTCTCCATCAAAACCAATCCAAAAATATTTCCAAGGATTTTTAGCATCTGCTTGATAAAAAGTTACTATATTAGGCTCTATTATAAACCCCTGTCCCTTCTCTAAAAAATATTTTTTATTATCTACTACAAATATTCCCTTGCCCTCTAAAACAATATGTAGTATATAAGTGGGTCTAGAAGCTGGTCCAAAGCTATGTAAAGATTCACATTCACTATAGCCACAAAATTTTAACTCTAATTTTTTTAGGCTCTCTCTTTTCAATTGTAACATACAAGCTTTTTCCATTTTACCTCCAAATAAAGTTTTTATTATTAAAGATATCATATAAAATATTTAATTGCAAGTACTATGTTTTTTTCTCGTTTATTATTCTATAATAGAACATTTAACGTTTTTTGTGTTGATTTTATTTTTTAAAACAACATTTTAACTGTTTTATCAAACAAAATAATATTTTATTTTTTAATTCTCTATTTTATAATTGATTTATGAGATATACGTGCACAAATCTATCTTAGTTAACTAAAATCGTTATTTTTTTATTTTTGGAGGTTTATTTTATGGCTTTATCATTTAGAGAAAAATATTCTTTCGGTATAGGAGCTTTTGGAAAAGATATAATTTTAGCATATGTTGGGGTATTTTTAATGATTTATTTTACAGATGTTCTATATCTTTCTCCAGCTTTTGTTGGTTCATTATTCTTCGTGGCTAGAATTTGGGATGCTATCAATGACCCAGTAATGGGAATGATAGTTGATAATACACATAACAAGTTTGGAAAATTCCGTACTTGGATTTCTATTGGAACAATTTTAAATGCCGTTACATTTGTTGGAATGTTTTATACTTTTGGTTTAGAAGGAAAGATGCTTTATGTTTATATCAGTATAGTTTATATTTTATATGGTATGACTTATACAATGTTAGATATTCCTTATTGGGCTTGGTTACCAAATTTAACTGATGACCCTCATGAGCGTGAACAAATAGGAGTTATCCCTAGAATTTTTGCAAGTTCTTCATATTTAATTATGGGAATTATTAGTTTCCATTTAATCTACTTTTTAAATAATATCTTTGGCTTTACAGATAATGCTAAATTTGGGTATACAGCTGGAGCAATTTTAATTGCTATAATCTATATTACTTTTATTGCTATAACAATTTTTAATGTTAAAGAAAATAGTTCAGCTTCATCTAATGAGAAAATTAATTTAAAACATATGTGGACTATATTAACTCAAAATGAACATCTAAAATCATACATAGGTCTTATGTTAGCTTACCAATTATTTAATGGTGGATATGGAAGTTTCATGATTTATTACTTAAAATACGTTGCTGGAAATCAAAATCTATTTTCTATATATAGTGCTTGTCAATTAGCCGAGATGATTGGACTTTTAATATTCCCATTTGTTGCTAAGAAATTTGGTCGTGATACAACTTATAAGATAGCTTGCTTAGTTCCTGTATTAGGATTATCAATTTTAGGTTTTTCAGCTTTATTTATGCCAGCAAGTGCTGTTTTATTAGCTGTTGCTATGGTTATGATGAAAATAGGAGCTGGATTAATCATTGGAACTATAACTGTTTTAGTTGCTGATGTAATTGACTACAATCAATTAAAATTTGGAATGAGAAATGAAAGTATTATTTGTTCTGCTCAAACTTTCCTAGTAAAAACATCTGGAGCAGTATGTGGACTTATGACAGGATTGGCACTTACTTTCTTAAAATACGACCCTACACTACCTCAACAATCAACTTTAACAATAACAGGGTTACGTTTACTAGTATTTATTCCATCTATGATTTTTATTTTAATAAGTTTATTCATCTATATTAAAGGTTATAAATTAAAGGGAAAAGTATTATATGAAGTAAGAGAGAAAGTAGCTCAACTAAATTGTAAATCTACTCATGAAACTAAAACAGAAGATAAAAATATTATACTTGAATCTGTAAATAACTAAATTTTATTTAAATAAAGGAGAATACAATGAATATTATTTTTAATGAGCAAACTAAAGAGTTCCATATTTTTAATAATAATATTAGTTATGTTATTAAAGTTTTAAGAAATGGACAACTAGGACAACTATATTTTGGAAAAAAAATAAGACATAGAGATGATTTTGGACATCTTATTGAAAGTAAAAATCGTCCTATGACTCAATATATGTATGAAAAAGATTACTCTTTTTCATTAGAGCATCTAAAACAAGAGTATCCTTGCTATGGAACTACTGATTATAGATACCCAGCTTTTGAAATCAAACAAGAAAATGGAAGTACAATAACAGAGTTTGAATATGTATCTCACAATATATTTAAAGGAAAAAAATCTTTAAAAGGATTACCAGCAACTTATGTAGAATCTGATGAAGAAGCTATGACATTAGAGGTACTTTTAAAAGATAAATTAACTGAAGTTGAGCTTACTCTATCTTATACAATTTTTAAAGATTATGATGCTATCACTAGAAATGCTAGATTTGAAAACAAAGGAGAAAAAGCAGTAGACTTGACTAGAGCTCTTAGCTTAAACTTAGATTTACCAGATTATGACTATGAATGGATACACCTTTCAGGTGCTTGGTCAAGAGAGCGTTATATAAAAACTCGTAAATTAGAAATGGGAATACAAGCTATAAGCAGTACTAAAGGAATATCAAGTAATAATCAAAATCCTTTTATAGCTTTAAAACGTCCTGAAACAACTGAAACTTTAGGAGAAGCTATTGGTTTTTCTCTAGTATATAGTGGAAATTTTTTAGCACAAATTGAAGTAGATACTTATGATGTTTCTCGTGTTTCTATGGGAATAAATCCTTTTGGCTTTACTTGGCATTTAGACTCTAAAGAGGAGTTTCAAACTCCAGAAGCTGTAATTGTTTACTCAGATTCTGGTTTAAATACAATGAGCCAAACTTTCCACAATCTTTTTGGAAAAAGACTTGCAAGAGGAGAGTGGAGAGATAAAGTTAGACCTATACTAGTTAATAACTGGGAAGGAACATACTTTGACTTTGATGATGAAAAAATCTTAAATATTGCTAGAGCAGCAAAAGAAGATGGAATAGAGTTATTTGTACTAGACGATGGTTGGTTTGGAACTAGAAATGATGACCACCAAGGATTAGGAGATTGGTTCTCTAATAGAGAAAAACTTCAAGATGGGGTAGAGGGATTATCTCATAAAATAGAAGAGCTTGGAATGAAATTTGGATTATGGTTTGAACCTGAAATGGTAAATAAAAATAGTGATCTTTTCCGTAAATATCCAGATTGGATTTTACATGTTCCTGGACGTAATCAATCTCATGGAAGAAATCAATTTGTTTTAGACTATTCTAGAAAAGAAGTTGTAGATTATATCTATAATATGATGGCAGAAGTTATTAGAAACTCTAAAATATCATATATTAAATGGGATATGAATCGTTGTTTAACTGAGTGTTACTCTGTAGCTCTTCCACCTGAAAGACAAGGAGAAGTTTTCCACAGATATGTTTTAGGAGTATATGATTTATATGATAGACTAACTAAAGAGTTCCCTCATATCTTATTTGAATCATGTTCAAGTGGTGGGGCAAGATTTGATGCTGCTATGTTTTATTATGCTCCTCAATGTTGGACAAGTGATGACACTGATGCTATTGAAAGATTAAAAATTCAATATGGTACATCAATGGTTTACCCTGTTTCTTCTATGGGAGCACATGTTTCTGTTACTCCTAACCACCAAGTACAACGTATGACTCCTATTGAAACTCGTGCTAATGTAGCTTTCTTTGGAGCTTTTGGATATGAGCTAGATATGAGTAAACTAAGTGAAGAGGAACATAGAAAAGTTCGTGAACAAGTAGAGTTTTTCAAAGAATATAGAGAAATCTTCCAATTTGGTACTTTCTATCGTCTACTTAGTCCATTTACAAGTAATATTGTTTCTTGGATGGTTGTTTCTAAAGATCAAAAAACTGCTTTAGTAGGATATTATAAAGTACTTAATGATGTAAACTGTGCATATAGAAGAGTAAAACTACAAGGATTAAATCCAGAGTTTAACTATACAATAGCTAATTTTAATAATCCAAAAGAAGTAGCTACTCAAAATTGTTATGGAGATGAACTAATGAATCTAGGACTTTTAACTACTGACCCATCTTCTGGACAAGTGCTTGATGGAACTAGAAAATCTAATGATTTTGATTCGACAATCTTTATATTAAAAAGTAACTAATAATATTTGGGAGGATATCAATGAAAAAATTATTATTATGTGGAATTTTGGGAATCTTAAGCCAACAGTTAATAGCTGAACCTATATTAAAAGTTATTAACATTAATCAAGAACTAGAAATGGAGAATGAAAATGGAAAACAAGATTTTGATGATGTATGGTTATGGAATAAGGTTAATCTAACTTATGGAGATTGGATATTTGGACTTACTGCTGGAAAAGATTGGGCAATAGATTTAGGAGATGATGGAGCCCATAGTAAGACGGGTAGAGTACAATTAAATGCTTCTAAAAAAATAAATAAAGATTTAATTTTAGGAGTGGCTTGGAGAATGGAAGATACCCTTGATAAATACTATGGAAACTGGACTTATGATGATGGAGTATTTTGGTCTTATGGAGAATACTGGTATGAAGCTCAAAACTCCACAAATACTTCTAATCCAGATTCTATAAATATAGAAACTATCCCTTTAGGATTTAAATATGGTGCTTTTAAAATAGCTTATTATTTAGGGTATTATAACATGTTAGGAACAATTCCTACTAATGGAAAAGAGAGTGAACTTGAACATCAAATAAGATTATTTGCTGATCTTTACAAGGATGAAAAATGGGCTATCTCAACTGAAGCTAGATTTACTTTCCATCACTCTTTCAATTATAATGAAGATTCTACTCCATATAGAAAATATAAAGATTTTGGTAGAACTAGACTATATCTATATACTTCTTATAAAGCTAGCGAAAATTTAATGCTTTATGGAAGATATGGATATGAATGGAGAAATTGGTCATATGAAAATGGAGATAAAAGAGAAAATTATGGAGATTTCTCAACTTCAAAAGGACATGCAGCAGAAAACTATCAAAACTTTGCTATTGGTTGGATATATACTTTCTAGATTATAACTAAACACTCAATTCTCTTAATTTATAAAGAGGTTTGTAGATTAATATTAATTTACAAACCTTTTTTATCATAAAATAATAAAAAAAGGAGTTTTATACTATGAATAAAAGACCACTATTTCATTTTACACCTATAAAAAATTGGATGAATGACCCTAATGGGCTTTGTTATTACAAGGGAAAATATCATCTATTCTATCAACATAATCCTGAAAATCTATATTGGGGAAATATGACTTGGGGACATGCTACAAGTGATGACCTATTTAATTGGGAGCATCTCCCTTATGCTATATCTCCAGATATTCCTGAAGATATAGATGGTTGTTTTTCTGGAAGTGGACTTGTAAAAGATGATGAATTATATCTTGCTTATACTGGGGTAATAATGACTACAAAAAAAATAAATGAGTATGGAAATACTGTAACAGTAGGGGAGAATGATTTAATATCTACACAACTTTTTGCTAAATCAAAAGATGGATTTACTTTTGAAAAATTATCTGAACCTAAGATAGTTGCTCCAGAGAGATATTGTACAGCTCATTTTAGAGATCCTAAAATATGGGGAAAAAATGGAAAATACTATATGGTATTAGGGGGAAAAAAGGACAATAAAGGGAGAGTTCTATTCTATCAAAGTGAAGATTTTAAAAACTGGAAATTTGTTAATGAGATTTATGAAGAAAATATGGGATTTATGTGGGAATGTCCAGATTTTTTTGAATTAGATGGAAAATCTATATTAGTATTTAGTCCACAAGGAATAGGAAAAGAGGGACAGGAACATCTTGCAGGTTACTATATGGGAGATTTTGACTATGAAACAGGAAAACTTACCCATAAAGAGTTTCAAGTATTAGATAATGGTTTTGAATTATATGCTCCTCAAACTTTTAAAGATAAGAAAGGAAGAAGAATAATGATAGCTTGGCTTGTAAATCATCATCCTTTCCCAGAGGAAGATTGGACAGGAATGATGACTCTTCCACGTGAATTAAAAATAATAGATGATAAATTATATATGTATCCTGTGGAAGAATTTAATAAGTATAGAAGAAATTTAGAAATATATAAAAAGGTGGATACTGAATTTCAAATTGAAATGACAGATAAAGTTTATGATATAGAGTTTAAATTGAATTGTGATAAAGATTTTGAAATTGTAATTGGAGATAAAGAGAAAAAAGGATTAAAGCTAACTTATAGTTCTCAAGATAAGAGGATAATCTTTGATAGAAACGGAGCAGTTAATAATTTTGAATCTCTTGAAATATTTGGAACAAAGAGGGTAGTCAATTATACTTTAAGTGATGATACAGATTTTAGAATAATCAGAGATAAAAATGTTGTAGAGATATACATCAACAATGGAGAAAAAGTTTTTACAAGCTTAGTTAATTTTACTGAGGAACAAAACTTTCTTACAATAGTTGGAGAATCTAATGTAATTAAAGTTTATTCTTTAAAAAATTAAAGTTTTATTTTAAAAGAAAAAATGTTAAAATATAGGGAGCAAATCATATATATAGAAGGAAGAAAAATGAAAAGAAAAAAAATAGCTCTTTTAACATTTGAAAATTTTACCCAAGAAATACAAAATATACTTATAGATAGTGAAGTGAAGTATTTAGTTTTTCTCTATTTTACTAGTAATATGAAAAATAATATCTCTCTTTTAGATAAGGCTAAAAAATATTTTTTTAATGGGTTACAAGATGAGTATATGAAAAATGTCCTTGTAATTTCTAGTAAGGAATATATAGCTAATGATATACAAGTTAAGGGAATAATAACACCTAAAGATATAGAAAAGTTTGATTATTTCAAATTTATCAATCTCTATGAACATAGTAATATTGACAGTATAGATGAGTTTTTAAAAGAGAATACTCAAAAATTTAATTATAAATTAGATTTATATGATAAGAAAGCTTCGTGGATATATTTTCAAAATAAAACTGGTGTTTTAATTGTAAATGAAAAAACTAAAGATATCATTTTAGAAAATTATCATAAGATAAAATTTATTATCCCAGAGATTATTTTGACAACTTTAGGTGGAAGTTCTGATGATAAAATTATAAAACTTTTAAAATTAATTGGAGCTGATGCCCATATAACTCTAGGGTTTATCAATAAAATGATTGTCCCATATACAAAAAGAACAGATGCTTATATCTATATAGAGGATGAAAATTTTGAACAAATTGGAAGAGAGTTTATAGATAAATTTTTAAATTTAGAAACTTATCCAGATGGGATTATCCAATTAAGAAATTTTTTAGGAATCCCAGAAAAGAATTTTGAGGCTGATATGACTTATGATGAGGAGAGAGAGGTAAATAAGAAAGAGATAAAATATTATTCTTTAAAGTGTGAAAAAGGAATTTCACTAAAAGCTAATTATACTATTAAAGAAAATACTTTAATTCTTAATACAGGTCTTCAAAAAAGATATATTTTAAATAAAATAATTTAAACTAAAAAACTCAAGAGCAACTAATAGCTTCTTGAGTTTTCTTAAATTAATTTATTGACTTAGCAGTTATTTTATATTATTATTTAGAAATATTTTTACAGATTTTTTTTAAAATTTCATCCACTATTTTTGCTTCTTCTAATTCTATTCCTAAAGTTAATGACTTTAAAAATTCCTCTTCATACTTTTTTATTTTAGGAATAGTAGCTTTGGCTTTTTCTGTAAGATATAGAGAATAAGCTCTTTTATCGGTTTTATTCTCTTTTTTTATTAAATATCCTTTTTTACTCAGATTATCACCCATAGCTTTAACATTATTTTTATCTTTATCCAGTCTATTAGCTAGTTCCATCTGTGAAATTCCATTTTCTTCAGATAATTTTACTAAAACCACAAATTGTTCTGGGGTTATATCAAAATCTTTAAACTCTTTTGTTAAAAATTGATAAATTTTTCTAGCTGTATAACAAATATCATAACCTAATGAATTAATAATATTTCTCACCTCTCTAACTTATAATGTTATATTAATCAGATAGAAAACTACTCTTGTATTTTAGTAATTCCCTATCTTTATTTTACTAAATTAAATATTACATTTCAATATATATTATAAGTTATTAAGGTTTATATTTTAATTATTTATTATTTTTTATTGTTTCATCAGCTTTTGAAATTAAATCATCAAAATATTTTTTTAACTCCTCTTGAGTGAAGACAAAAGGATTTTTTCCATCATAATTTGAACTATTTATAAGAGCTAACTTCTCATAACCTTCATCAGCAAATAGATGAGCTGTTAAAAATACAGAGGCATTTTTTTCTTGAGATAGTTTTGAAAAATATTCAGCAGACTCTTTATATTTAATTTGTAACTCTTTATCTTTTGGAATTCCAGTTCCACCCCATAACATTGCTACAAGCTCTTTTCCTTTATCTTTTGCTGGGAAGATAACAGATAAACAACCTGCTGTATGCCCTGGAGTTTCTACTAATATTATTTCAGTATCTCCTAAAACAATTTTATCCTGATCTTTAGCAAAAATATCTATCTTAGTTTTTGGAGAACGTGGAGAGTTGGCTCCTGTATTTAAATTATACATTAAATCAGTATCTACTTTTGTTAAAATAGTTTTTGCACCATATTTTTCTCTTAGATAATTAGCTCCACCATAGTGGTCTCCATGTCCATGAGTTATAATTATATATTTTAAATCGTTAAGATTTAATCCTAATTTTACAAAACTTTCTTCTATCATTTGGGCATCTTTATCATCCCACATTGAATCTATAAGAATTATTCCATCTGAAGTTGTAATTGCCCAAGCAACAACACTGACACTTCCTATGCAATATACATTATCAAAAACTTTTGTAGGAACTAATCGAGTATCATCATGCAAATATTCCATTATTGTTTTAGCTCTCCCATCAACAGTTCTTATAGCGTTTACATCAATATCTTGAGCTAAAATTAAAGAACTTACTAAAAAATAAGTAAAATATACACTTTTTAAAAAGTTTTTCATACTATTACTCCTCCTATATTAATATATTATAACGAAATTATAGTATGTATACGTACTTTTTGTTAAGTAATATATTTAACTTTCTCTTTAGAATATTATCTATTATCCACTTTTTCAGGATACATATCATGATTAGCCAATCTATTTAAAGCTATCTCTTCCCATTTACTTCCTTTTTTTCCATAATTACAATAAGGATCTATTGAAATTCCTCCCCTTGGAGTAAATTTTCCCCATACTTCTATATATTTAGGATCCATTAATCTTATTAAATCTTTCATAATAATATTTACACAATCCTCATGAAAATCCCCATGATTACGAAAACTAAATAGATATAATTTTAAAGATTTACTCTCTACCATTTTTATATTTGGTACATAAGATATTATAATATTAGCAAAGTCTGGTTGCCCTGTGATAGGACATAAACTTGTAAATTCTGGGCAATTAAATTTTACAAAGTAATCATTTTCAGGATGTTTATTATCAAAAGTTTCTAAAATCTCTGGGGCATAATTATCTGGATATTTTACTCCTTGATTTCCTAGTAGTGTTAAATCTTTTAAATCTCTCATCTATTTATCTCCTTTTCTTAATTTTACTAGCGGATCAATTGAACTATTAATCTCAAAAGCCTTTTCTCTATCAATGCAAGTTCCACATTTACCACAAGGATATTCTCCTCCTTCATAACAACTCCAAGTTAATTCATATGGCAGATTTAATTCTAGTCCCTTTTTTACAATATCGCTTTTATGCATATTTACAAAGGGTGCTTCTATATTTAATTCTTTTCCACTTCCTAAATATATAGCTCTATTCATAGCTTCATTAAATTCTGGACTACAATCTGGATAAGCATCTCCAGCTGAGTCATCACTATGAGCTCCATAATATATTACTTGACAATTTTTAGAAAGTGCTATACTTGCTGCTGTAGACAAAAATAATCCATTTCTAAATGGTACATAGGTAGAAAGTTTTTCTCCATCTATATTCCTTAGTTGTTCATCATAACTTCCTTGTGGTATCTCCTTATCCGAATGAGAAAGTAGAGAACAATTACTAAATGAAAAAATCTTCCCTAAATTTATCTCTATTAATTCTATTTGATAGTAACTAGCTATTTTTCTAGCAGACTCTAATTCCTTAGTATGTTTTTGTCCATAAGATGCAGACAAAGCTACAACATTATCTTTTCCATACCTATCTACAGCCATAGCCAAACAAGTTGAGCTATCTACTCCACCACTTAATAATACTAAAACTCTCATCTCTTTTCTCCTTTATAATCTATTGAATAACCTATTTTGTAATACATAATTTTTTTTAAATTCTCCCATAAAAGTGGAAGTTTCAGTAAAACTATTTGTTTTATTTATTCCTCTAGCTGTCATACAACTATGTTTTCCTTTAATAAGAACAGCAATATCTTCTGAGTTAATGATTTTACTAACTATATAAGCTATATCTCTTCCTATTCTCTCTTGAAGTTGTAACCTTTTTCCTACCATATCACAAATCCTAGCAATTTTACTAAGTCCAATAACTCTATCTTTAGGTATATATGCTACTGTTACACTCATATCATACATAAGAGCTAAGTGATGTTCACAACAACTAAAAATTTCAATATCTTTAACTATAACCATATCATTGCTATCTAAATTATTTGAAACTTCAAAATTCTTATTATAGATCTTAATTATTTCATCATTAGTATAATTCATTCCTTGAAAAATCTCTTCATACATATTAGCTACTCTTTTAGGTGTTTCTATAAGTCCCTCTCTATCTGGATTATCCCCTAAAGCTATGAGTATTCCCCTAATATGTTTTTCTATTGCTTCTTTATCTATCATTATACACCTTTACTTTCTGGATCCCATATAAACTTATGAATTTGTAATTGTAGATTTACTCCATTTAATCTGTTTTCTTTCATAAATTTTACTATTTCAATTGGGTCAATGGAATTAAAAACTGGACTAAAATATACAGCACATTTTCCTATTAAAGAGTATCTTTCAATTATCTCTTTAGCTTTTTTTAAATCTTCAATAGTTCCTACTACAAATTTCACAGTATCTTTTAAAGTTAAATATTTAAAATTATCTAAACACATTTTATTTTCCATTTTGCTACTTGGCAATTTATAGTCCATAGTAAATAATGGAGGATTTTTTAATTTAGAGAATTTTTCTAATTCAATACTTCCATTTGTTTCTATTTCTAAACTTAAGTTTGGGTTCTCTCCTATTTTCTCTAGTAGTATCTCCACATCTTTATGCAAAAGTGGTTCTCCTCCAGTAAGAGTTATATTTTTTATTCCACTTTTCAATATTCTGTCATATATTTCATCTTCACTCATTAGAGTATAAGGGGCATCATCTCCATTAGCCCATCTTGTATCACAGTAACTACAATTCAGATTACATTTTTGCAATCTTATAAAAATAGCTAATTGTCCAACTCTTCTCCCTTCTCCATTTATACTTTCAAATATCTCTACAACCTTAAAATTTGCCATTATTTTATCTCCTCACTATATGTTGCACAGTTATTTGGAGTTTCATAGACTATTACCTTTTTTACAGGAATTTTTCTCTCTTTAAAATAATCAAAAATATATCTAGAAAAATTTTCAGCTGTTGGTCTAAAATCTATTTCTACGATTTTAAAACCATCTTCTTTCAAATAATTTAATGTAGCATTTCTCATACTATCTCTCTCTATAATTAGAGAGTGATCAAAATAATCAGCCAACTCTTTCAACATAGATTTTATATCTCCAAAATCTAAAATCATTCCCCTTAAGTGTCCTTCACTTTGCAATTTTTCTCCATATATTTCCATCTTTATTGTCCAACGATGTCCATGGATATTTTTACATTTTCCGTTGTATCCAGATAAAAAATGAGCACTATCAAAACTTGCTTCACTAATTAATGTATACATTATTTGCCTCCTTAAAATAATTTTGAGAATAAAAAAGAAAAGTCTACTTTTATCCTCCTATCAACAAAGAAACTAAATAAGCAAACTTTTCTTTAATTCAAAAAATTATAATAAAAAAAGAGCCCTAGTTTTGTTTATAGACAGGATGGTACAAATGAACTGTCTTTCAGCTTTATTCTTTTTTATAATAGCACACTTATAATATTTTGTCAAAAAAATATGAGAGGGAGCTTCCCTCTCAATTTTATTTTGTACTTGCTTCTATAAATCCTTTAAATAATGGGTGAGGTCTATTTGGTCTTGTCTTAAACTCAGGATGGAATTGTCCAGCTATATAGAATGGGTGCACCTCTCTTGGTAACTCTACTATTTCAACAAGAGTGTTATCAGGAGATGTCCCAGAAACTTTTAAACCTGCTTTTTCTAATTCTTCTCTATATATGTTATTATACTCATATCTATGTCTATGTCTTTCACTTATCTCTTTAGATTCATATAACTCTTTTGCTAAAGTTCCATCTCCTAAAATACATGGATAAGCTCCTAATCTCATAGTTCCTCCCATCTTTTCAATATATTTTTGATCTTCCATTATATGAATAACAGGATGAGTAGTATTTTCATCTAATTCACTTGAGTTAGCATCAGTGTAACCTAAAACATTTCTAGCAAATTCTACAACTGCTAATTGCATACCCAAACATATTCCTAAGAAAGGGATTTTATTCTCTCTAGCATATTTTATAGCTGCTATTTTTCCCTCTACCCCTCTATTACCAAATCCACCAGGAACTAGTATACCTTGATACTCTTTTAGAGACTCTACATCTAAATTTTCAGCTTGTATATATTTTATTCTAGCCTTATATCCTAAAGAGTAAGCAGCATGTTCTAATGATTCATTTATACTGATATAAGCATCTTTTAATTCAACATATTTTCCTACTACAGCTATTTTTACTTCTGCTTGAGGATTTTTTATATCATATACTATTTTTTCCCAAGGAACTAAGTCAGCTTTTCTGTTTTCTATACCTAATTTTTTACAAGTTACATCTGCTAATCCCTCTTTTTCCATAATTAAAGGAATTTCATATATAGTACTAGCATCTTTAGCTTCTATCACGGCGTCATAATCTATATCACAAAACATAGCTAATTTTTTTCTAAGTCCTTCGTTTAAGTCATGCTCAGTTCTACAAACTAATATATCTGGACGAATTCCTAAACTCATTAATTCTTTTACAGAGTGTTGAGCTGGTTTTGTTTTTAATTCTCCAGCTGCTTTTAAATATGGAACTAAAGCCACATGAATATATAGTACATTTTCACGCCCTATATCATATTTAAATTGTCTGATTGCCTCTAAAAAAGGAGTAGATTCTATATCTCCTACTGTTCCTCCTATCTCTGTTATAACGATATCAGAGTTATTAACTTTTCCAGCTATCTCTATCTTTGATTTTATCTCATTTGTTATATGTGGAACTACTTGTACAGTTTTTCCAAGATACTCTCCATTTCTCTCTTTTTCTATAACAGTTTGATATATTTTTCCAGTAGTTATATTATTATATTTAGTTAAATTTTCATCAATAAATCTTTCATAATGTCCTAAATCTAAGTCTGTTTCAGCTCCATCATCAGTTACAAATACTTCTCCATGCTCATATGGATTCATTGTTCCTGGGTCTACATTAATATAAGGGTCAAACTTTTGTATAGTCACATTATACCCTCTAGCTTTTAATAAATTTCCTAATGAGGCAGCAGTAATTCCTTTTCCAAGTGATGATACAACTCCTCCAGTAACAAAAATATACTTTGTATTCATTCTAATATCCTCCTAAAAAATTTAATAAAAAAAGGCGAAAAAAAAAATTCGCCTTGACTGTTTTTTATTTTTTAAGAAAATACTGATTTATTTTCTTCTATATTTGATTTTATTAACTAATATAGTTATAATATCATAAAATGAATTAAATTGCAAGAAAATTTTTAAATATTATGTTATAATATTAAATATTATGTTATAATAAAAATTAGAAATAAAATTTATATATTAATAAGAGGGAGCTATGGATTTAAAAAATATTATTTGGAATAAAGAGACTTATCAAGAGTTTATAAATTATTTAATCGCTTTAGAAGATATTAAATATAAAAATTTTCATTCTAAATTATTAGGAATAGAAAAAAGTTTAATAGGGATAAGAACTCCTAAATTGAAAGAGATAACTAAAGAGATTTCTAAAGGAAAATGGAAAGAGTTTATAGAATATTCTCAAAATACCTATTATGAAGAGGGAGTAATCAGAGGATTGGTTCTAGGTTTTATCAAAGTTGATTATGAAGTTAGAAAGAGGTATATAGATAGTTTTATAACCGAGATTGATAACTGGGCTACTTGTGATATTGTTGTGAGTAACTTAAAATTTTTAAAGAAGGAAAAAGATATATATTACAATTTTATAAAAGAGTGTGTAAGTTCAAATGATAATTGGAGAATCAGATTTGGATTAGTAACTTTACTTGGTTATTATTTAGAAGAAAACTATATTGATGAGATTTTTTATCTGTGTACAAATATTACTAACAGAGAATATTATGTAAAGATGGCTCAAGCTTGGTTAATTTCAATAATGTTTATTAAATTTAGAGAAAAAACATTAGATTATTTAAAAGAGAATACTTTAGATAATTGGATACAAAATAAAACAATACAAAAGATAAGAGAATCTATAAGGGTAAGTAAAGAGGATAAAGATTTAGTTTTGACATTTAAAAGATAATTAAAATGAGGGTGCTGTAATAATACAACACCCATAAAATTTTAACTAATTTTTTCCATAAGCTAAAATTTCTTCATTTTTTCTTACTGCTAAAGAAAAAACTCCATATAATATTACTCCATCAAATTCAGCAAAATATGAAGTTATAATATTTCCAAAACAATCTCTAATTTCTCCTAATAATTCACCCTTTTTAAATTTTTCCCCAGCTTTATAAGTAGGATACCAAAATCCATCTATTTCTGAAGAGATATATTTAGCAGTAGTAATTTCTTTTTGAAGTAAATTTTTATTAATTGAATAGTCTATAATATTAAAATATCCTAATATAGAAAGAATATCTTTTTTATAATCTTGTACTTCCTCATTACTCCAAAGTCCATTTCCTCCTCTTTCTATTAACATAGAGGGAACTCCTTGAATAGCAGCAGAATTATATGCTCCTGTTTTAGCTGAAGATCTAACTCTATATGGAACTGCTAAATATTGAGCTACCTCATGAGAAAATCTTATAGTCTCTTCATCTCCAATTCCTGGAGAGTATACAAAAGCTGTCGCTCTTTCATAAAGATCTCCGCCATGTATATCTATAAAAAAATCTAATTGAGGATATAAAAATTTAGAAAAATGATAAGCAATTTTATCTGAAATTGTCCCTGTCTTTTCACCAGGAAATGCTCTATTTAAATTTTTATTATCTTCTGGCATCACTGTTGGAATCTTTTTAAAAAATCCAGAATAATTAACAGGATGAAAAATAATAACTGTTCCACTTATATTTTCTGGTTTAAGTTCTTGTGAAAGTTCAATAGCACTTTGTATTCCCACATATTCGCAATTATGTATTCCAGAAGATATTGCTATTACTTTCCCTTCCTTCTCTCCATTTATTATAGTAGTTGGAATACTATATCCTTCAATGTTCCAAAAGCCAGATATTTTTTTTCCAGCTTCACAAACTAAATTTTCTAATTTAAAATCCATACTCATCTCCTTAACTCAATGTTTTCTTTAATTGAGGAATTAAAAATACTCCTCTTCCAAAATAAAATACAAGTAAAGAAATCCATACTCCATTATTTTCATATAGTGGTATTAGGTATTTCCAAGATATAAAAAATAGTATAAAAGCTATAATAGTAGATGTCATAATGGGAAATGTTTTAGCCGAACCAGTAAATACCCCATAAAAAGTTAATCCTAAAAATGCTATAGATGGATATAATAATATCCATTTTGAATACTCTTTTGCCAATAAAATAATATTAGGTAGTTTAGTAAATATTCTAATAATACTATCTGAAAATATCAAATAAATTACTGTTGTTAAAATAACAAAAATAACTCCCCAATAAAAAGTCTTCTTCCAACAATTTTTCATAAGTAAATTATCCTTTTGCCCTCTTGCTCTTCCTGCAAATACACTAGCTGTATTAGCTATTCCATCAAAAGCATAAGAGATAATTGACATTATTTGAAAAAGAATAGCATTAGTTGCCAAGATATCTCCACCTAAATTGGAACTTGCCATTGTAAAAAGATTATTATGTGAAACTAAACATATAGTTCTAACCATCAAATCCCTATTTACACAAAAGATACTTATTAACTCTTTTTTATTAATAATTGATTTTAAATCTATATACTTGTGGTAAGTGTATGGAAAGATAAAATATACTCCTAAAAAAGTTGAAAAAATTTGTGAAATAAGGGTTGCATAAGCCACTCCTTCAACTTTAAAATTAAATACTGTTACAAAAATTATATCCAATATAATATTTAAAAGATTTCCTGAAATCTGCATAGTCATAGAAGCTTTTATATTTCCTAATCCCATAAGCCAACCTAAAAGTACATAGTTAGTTAAAACAAAAGGAGCTCCCCAAATCAAAATTTTAAAATAAGTTATTGCTGCTTTTTCTATTTCTAATTCTGGTTTTATAAATTTCATAGAACTTTCAAAAATTATATTTTGAAAAATAACCATAATTAAACTTATAAACAAAGCTATCATTATTGGTCTAAAAAATATGTCACTTACTCTTTTTTTATCACTATAATGACTAGATTGAGCACTAAAAGCTGTAGTACTTACTCTTAGAAAACCAAAAATCCAATATATAGTGTTAAAAATAAGTGTTCCTATAGATACTCCAGATATATAATTTACATTATTTAATTTTCCAACTACAGCAATATCTGCTGCTCCAAGTAAAGGTTGTGTTATAGTAGATAAAATAAAGGGAATCATCAAGCTTAAAAACATCTTATGTGTTATATTATTATTATTCATCAACATTTATCTCCAATATAGAATTTAAAAGTTTTTTAGCATAGGGACTTTTTACTTGAGAAAGTTTATAAATATCCTCAACCTCTTCTACAACATTTCCCTCATAAAAAAATAGAACTCTATCACACATATAAGTAACAGAAGGAAGATCATGGGTTATAAAAATATAAGAAAGTCCATATTTTTTTTGTAAATCTTTTAATAGATCCATCACTTGTGTTTGAGTAGAAGCATCTAATGAACTAATAGCTTCATCTAAAAGAATAAATTGAGGGTTAGTTGCTACAGCTCTAGCTATACACACTCTTTGTAACTGCCCTCCACTTAATTGATGAGGAAATTTTAATAAAATATCTTCAGGATTTTTCAATTGCATTTTTTCTAAAATTTCAATAGACTTCTTTTTTATCTCTTCAGCTGAATAAGATGTATGTTCTGTAAAAGTTTCTGCTATTTGATAACCAACTGTATATAGAGGATCAAAACATGTCATTGGATTTTGTAAAATCATAGCGATCTCTTTTCCTCTTAATTTTCTTAACTCTTCCCCTCTACACTCAAGTAAATTTTCTCCATTATATATAGCTTTTCCCTCTATAAAAAAAGTTTTACTATCCAATAATCCCATAATAGATTTACAGGTTAAGCTTTTTCCACTTCCACTCTCTCCTAAAATTCCAAGACACTCCCCCTCTTTTAATTCAAAGGAGATATTTTCTACTAAACAATTTTTTATATTCTTTTTCTTAAGATATATAGAGATATTTTCTACTTTTAACAATGTTTTTTTCATTAAATCTCTGCCTCCTTTGGATCAAAAGCATCTCTTAAACAATCTCCTAAAAAATTGAAAGTTGCTACTAATATAACAACAGCTACCCCTGGAGCTATCATCTGTATTGGATTTGTAGTCATTACATTTTTTGCTTCGTTTAACATAGCCCCCCACTCTGGAATAGGTGCTTGTACTCCAAGTCCTAAAAAAGATAAAGTTGATATATTTAAAACTGCCCAACCTATGTCTAATGTAGCTAATACTGCCATCTCTGAAGCAATACAAGGAATCATATGTCTAAATAGAATAAATCTTTCTCCTGAACCTATACATCTTGAAAAAAGAATAAAATTTTTATCTGTATATTTTATAACATTGGTTCTAATCATTCTTGCATACCAAGCCCATTTAATAAAAACATTAGCTATAATAACATTTCTAATATCTACACCTAATAAAGCAACTATAGCCAGTATCATTATTTGACTAGGAAAAGACAGCATCATATCTACTATTCTCATTATTACATCATCAATTATTCCTTTGAAATATCCAGATAATAATCCCATCAATGTTCCTAATCCAATAGTTCCCACCATTGTAACCAATGATAAGAAAAGAGTCGGTCTTATTCCATATATCATTCTTGAAAAAACACATCTTCCCAAGTGATCAGTTCCTAAAGGATATTCCCATGAATATGGAGCAAATTTATTTAAAATATTATTTTCATAGGGGTCATTTGGAGCAAAAACAGGAGCGAAAACTCCTAAGATAACTAATATAACAATTAAAGTTATACATATTAAAGCCATTTTATTTTTTAAAAGTCTTTTTAACATTTTATCACTCCATTCCCTTTCTAAGTCTTGGATCAGAAATATATTGAACAATATCAAATATTAAATTAAATATTACAAATAATGTTCCAACCATTAAAACATATGCTTGTATTACTGGATAATCCCTATTAAAAATAGATGCTATACAAAGTTTTCCTATTCCAGGCCAAGCAAAAACATTTTCTACAACTATAGTTCCAGCAATCAGTTGTGGAATACTCATACCAATTGCTGTAATACATGAATGAAGAGAATTTTTTAAAATATGTTTCCTTAAAATATTTTTCTGTTGTAGTCCTCTTACATTAGCGTATAACACATAATCTTCTTTCATATTTTCTAACATATTATTTCTAATCAATCTGATATATGTAGAAATATAAGTAAGAGCAACTGTAAAAGATGGTAAAATAAGATGTTTAAAAGATCCTGCTCCACTTGTAGGAAGTAAATCAAATTTTATACTGATTAACCATATCATTAAAAGCCCTACCCAATAAGCTGGCATAGCTGTTGTCATAAAAACAATTCCTCTCATCACTCTATCAAACCATGAGTCTTTATATACAGCACATAAGAAACCTATAGGTAAACTTAAGAAAATTACAAAAACTAATGACATTCCAGCCAATTGTAAGGTTGCAGGAAGGCATCTTCCAATCTCTCCTGTAACTGTACGAGCTGGATTAGTATAACTTACTCCAAAATCTAAAACTAAACATTGAAAAAACCATTTTATATATCTTATAAAAAATGGATCATTTAATCCTAATTCCGCTCTCACTTGTGCAATTGCCTCTTCTGTGATTATCGGAGTCTGTCTAACTCTAAGGGCTACTTCAGCTGGATCTGAAGGTATTAAATTTATAAATACAAAACAAATAAAAGATATACATATAAGTAAAGGAATACTCATTAAAACTCTTTTTATTATATAATTTTTCACTTTTCCTCCTTCTAATAAAAAGGATAGGCTATGCCTATCCTTATGGTATTTACATTATTCAAAAGTCATTTCTGCAAATGGAACTTCATATTGAGTTTGTGTAAACTTAACATTTTTTAATTCGGAAGTATAAATTGCTTTATTACACTCATAAGTAAGTGGAATATATACAGCATCTTCATGTAATCTTGTTAAAACAAATGTATATAACTTTTGTCTCTCTTCTTCATTTGTAGAAACAAGAATTTTAGTTATAGCTTCATCAATTTCAGCCTTATCCTCCAACCCTAATTGAGCGGCATAATCTCCATATACACGTTGACGCATTGCTGCTAAAGAAGATTGAGGATCATAAGGTGTTCCCCAGCAAATATTAAATACCATATCAAAATTTCCAGCTTTCATATTATCACGATAAGATTGCTCCTCTTGTCCAGTAATATTTATAGCTATTCCTAATTTTTTATATTCAGCTTGTAAATATTCAGAAATAGTTTTTTCAGTAACACTATCACTATTATATAGTAAATTTAACTCTAGTCTTTTTCCATCTTTAGTACGAATACCATCTTTTCCTTTTACCCAACCACTCTCATCAAGATATTTATTAGCTAAAGCCATATCAAAATTAAATGGTTTTAAATCAATATTACAATATGGAACTGTTCTAGCAAAAAGTGTATCAGCCGGTTTTTCTAATCCATAAAATACTCCTTGAGATATTGCTTCCTTATTAGTTCCATGCTGTAAAGCATATCTAATACTTTTATCTTTTAAAATCTCATTATTTGTATTTATGACAATCTGTCTAGTAGATGTTGGTTCTGATAAAGCAACAGTAAATTTATTGTTATTTTTATATTTATTTACTGCATCAGCATCTATCATATTTTTTCCAAATATTAAATCAATCTCTCCTTTTTCTAAAGCTAAGATACGAGTTTGATTATCTGGAATAACTTTTACTAATATTTTCTTTATATCAGGAACTTTTCCCCAATAATTTTCATTAGCTTCAAATATTGCATACTCATCTGTTACAAATTTCTTTAAAATATATGGTCCAGTTCCTATATAAGCATTTACTCCATCTTTAGTCGATCCATTTTTCATAGCTTTAGGGGATATCATTGCAAATGGTCTAGTTACCCCTAATTCTGTAAGCATTGGATAGTATGGTTTACTCAATTTTATCTGTATAGTATAGTCATCCATTAAATCGACACTTTCTAAGAGATGCATCATTTCTAGCCAAGTATGTCTACTTTTATTTTCTAAAATTGCATCAAAATTTGCTTTAATAGCATGGGCATCACAAATTGTTCCATCAGAAAATGTTACACCTTTCCTTATATTAAATGTATAAGTTTTTCCATCTTCACTTATATTCCAACTTTCTGCTAAACAAGGCTCATATCCATTAGGTCCGATATTTACAAGAGTTTCATACAACATTTCCTGTGCATACATCTCTCCAGCATAAAGATGAGGATTCAAATCTCTAATATCCCTATAGTTTACAAAGACAAGTTCCTCCTTTTTTTGAAGTTGGTTTTCTTTCTTATTTACTTCAAGTTTCTCATTCGTATTTTCAGAACTACATCCAATAGCTCCAGCTACTAGCAATATACCAGCAAAAAATTTAGTTACATTTTTCTTCATATATCCTCCTCATGATATTTTATATTTCAATTATTTAACTTGTTTTTTATTATATCATAACTTAAAATTATATTCAATAAAAATATTTTAATATCCAAAATATATTTATATAAATTTTTTATTCTAAAATGTTATAATAATTAATTTATAAATAAGGAGATATTTAAAAAGATAATTGAATACATAATAAAACAATACAAAAGATAAGAGAATCTAGAAAGGTAAATAAAAAGGATAAAAATTTTATACTTATATTTAAAAGATAATAAGGTGAGGGTGCTGTAAAAAATTACAACACCCTCTATTTGAAAGTAGTGAGAAAGCAAATTTATTAAGCTCCTAAATAAGCTTTTTTAACATTAGCATCATTTAATAAATCTTGGGCTTTTCCTTCCATTGTTATTTTTCCTGTTTCTATAACATAGGCATAGTCAGCAACTGAAAGAGCCATTTTTGCATTTTGTTCTACTAGAAGTATAGTAGTTCCAGCCTCTTTTAATCTTTTAATAACAGCAAATATCTCTTTAACAAATAAAGGAGATAATCCCATTGATGGTTCATCTAAAATAAGTAACTTAGGTCTGCTCATCAGAGCTCTTCCCATAGCTAACATCTGTTGTTCTCCTCCAGATAAAGTTCCTGCTAATTGATTTTTTCTCTCTGCCATTCTAGGAAAAACTTCATAAAATCTAGCTCTATCTTTTTCTAGATTTTCTGGAGTATCATCAACTGTAAAAGCTCCTAATTTTAAATTATCTTTTACAGGAAGTCTAGCAAATACTCTTCTTCCTTCAGGAACTTGAGCTATTCCCATTTTACAAATTTTATGGCACTCTATCTTTGTGATATCTTGCCCTTCAAATATTACACTTCCCTCTCTAGCTTGAATAAGCCCAGATATCGTTTGAAGAGTAGTAGTTTTTCCAGCACCATTAGCACCTATAAGAGATACAACCTCTCCCTTTCCTACCTTTAGAGAGATTCCCTTTAAGGCATGAATATTGTCATAATATACATGCAAATCTTTTACCTCAAGCATAATATCTCTTTCCATTAAACTTCCTCCTCGTCATTAAATATCTCAGCTTTTACAGAAGCAATCTCTTTATTTTTGGCTTCCTCTTCATCAATTTCATCATCATCTTTTCCTAAGTAAGCTGTAACAACTGCTGGGTCATTAACAACTTTTTGTGGATCTCCACTTGCTATAATAGTTCCATGGTCTAATACAATAAGTCTTTCACAAATTCCTAAAACTAGTTTCATATCATGCTCTATTAATAAGATAGCAATTCCAAATTTATCTCTAATAAGCTTGATAGTCTTCATAAGCTCTTCAGTTTCTGTTGGGTTCATACCTGCTGCTGGCTCATCTAGAAGTAAAACTTTTGGATTAGTAGCCATAGCTCTAGCTATCTCTAATTTTCTTTGTTGTCCATATGGAAGACTTCCAGCTGGAGCATCTGCATATTTATCTAAATCAAAAATTCTTAAAAGTTTCATAGCTTTTTTCTTAGCTTTTCTCTCTTCTAACCAGAATTTTGGTAAACGGAAAGTTCCTGTTAAAACTCCATACTTCATATTAAAGTTATTAGCAACTAAAACATTATCTAATACGCTCATATATTTAAAAAGTCTGATATTTTGGAAAGTTCTAGCAAGTCCCTTTCTTACAAGCTTATGTGTAGGAGTCTTTTTTACTTCCTCTCCATTGAATGTATAAGTTCCTGATGTAGCTGAATACACACCGGTTAATATATTGAATACAGTAGTTTTTCCAGCACCATTTGGTCCAATAAGTCCTACTAACTCTTTTTCTCTTAACTCTAAATTAAAATCACTTACAGCTCTAAGAGCACCAAAAGTAATATTTATATCTTTAGCATGTAAAATTCTATTTGCCATTTTTTGCTGCCCCCTTCTTAGTAATATATCTTTCTACGAATTTTGAAATTTGGAATTCTTTACGTCCTAATAATCCTGTTGGACGGAAAATCATAGTTAAGATTAATAATAAAGAGTAAACAATCATACGGTAATCAGAGAACTCTCTAAGTACTTCTGGTAAAATTGTTAAAGCAATAGCAGAAAGAATTGAACCTGTAAAGCTTCCCATTCCTCCTAATACAACCATAACTAAAATATTGATTGAATAGTTAAAGTCAAATTGTCTAGCTCCTAATATTCCTAAGTTATGAGCATAGATTCCTCCAGCTACTCCAGCAAAAATAGCTGAAACAGTGAAAGCAAAAGTCTTATAATAAGTTGTATTTATTCCTGAAGCTCCACTTGCTATTTCGTCATCTCTAATAGCTAGAATAGCTCTTCCATGACGGCTTGTCATAAGTGAAAACATCATCATTACACATAGTACCATTATAATGTATATAACACCAAATTTATTAAAACGAGGAATTCCTCTAAGTCCTTGAGCACCACCTGTAAAATCAAAGTACTCAACTAAAACTCTAATAATCTCTCCAAAAGCAAGAGTAATAATTGCTAAATAGTCACCATTTAATCTCAAAGCTGGAATACCAATTACTATTCCTACAATTCCAGCAACAATTCCTCCTACAATAAGAGCAATAATATAACCAGGTAACCCTTCAACTATTCCAGTTTTAGCAAATAGTGCTGCTGTGTAAGCTCCTACTGACATAAAACCAGCATGTCCAATAGTAATTTGTCCAAGACACCCAACAGTTATATTTAAACTTACAGCTAAAATAATATTAATACAGATAAAAATCATTACAGTAGTTTGATATCTTGAAATCATTCCTGATGATATAAGTCCTGTCAATAAAAAATATCCAATTATTACTAAAATCAGAGTTAAAGCATAACTCCATCTTTTTGTATGATTCATCTTTCCTTCCTCCTATACTTTCTCTCTCATATTTTTTCCTAAAAGTCCTGTTGGTTTAACAAGTAGAACTATAATAAGGATAGCAAATACAAAGGCATCTGCTAATTGTGATGATAAATAAGCTCTTGTTAAACTTTCAACTATTCCAAGAATAAATCCTCCTATAACAGCACCTGGTAGAATTCCAATTCCTCCAAGTACAGCAGCTATAAAAGCTTTTATTCCTAACATAGAACCCATAAGTGGTTGAACTTGTGGATAAGCTGAGACATAAAGTACAGAAGCAATAGCAGCAAGTCCACTTCCTATTGCAAAAGTAAGTTGGATTGTACTATTTACATTGATACCTACAAGCTTTGCTGCTCCATAGTCCTCACTTGTAGCTAGCATAGCTTTTCCATATTTTGTCTTTTTCATAAAATATTGTAATCCTACTGAAAGGATAAGAGTTAAGACAATAGTAACAACAGTTCCATAGTTAAGATAGATATCTCCAAATCTAAGTGGCTCTTGAGTAAATACTTTTGGGAATGCTCTTGTATTTGGAGTAAAAATTTTCATAAATAAATTTTCTAAGAATAAACTTACTCCTATGGCTGTGATTAAGTTAGAAATTCTAGGAGAATTTCTAAGAGGTCTATAAGCTACTCTCTCTGTTAACATTCCTAAGACCACACATAGTACAATAGCAGGTACTACTGTAAGCCATACGGGTAATCCTATTCTTGTAAAAACTGGAATACTAAATAGTGAAACATAAGCTCCCACCATAATAATATCCCCATGAGCAAAGTTAATAAGTTGTGCTATTCCATAAACCATCGTATACCCAAGTGATACTAAGGCATAGATACTACCTATTTGTAGTCCGTTGATAATCTGCATAATAAATTCCATTTTTCTTTCTCTCTCCTCTCAATACCTTACTTTTGATCCCTTCTTCTATTTTATAAAGAATGAGAATTTATAAAGTAGCTAACACTAAATAACATCATATAGTTAGCTACTCTCAATTCTCTTTAAACAAAAGTTACTTTAATTTTTAACTTATTCAGGTTGAATTACAGAATCAAAAGTATAATTTCCATTTACAACTTTTAGAACAGTAACAGCTTTAACTGGGTTATTCTTCTCATCAAATCTTAAGTGTCCAGTTACACCAGCAAAATCACTTTCTTTCATTGCTTTAACAATAGCGTCTTTATCTGTTGAACCAGCTTTTTCAATAGCGTCTTTCATTAAGTAAGCAGCGTCATATGAAAGAGCTGAGAAAGCTGAAGGTTCATCTTTATATTTTTCTCTATATGCTTTTAAGAAGTTTTGAACTTTTTCATTAGTATCTTCTACAGAGTAGTGGTTTGTAAAGTAACTATTTTCAACAGCTCCATATGCTGAAGAGTCTAGAGCTTTAGCTACTCCATCCCAACCATCTGGTCCAATAAATGTTGATTTTACTCCTACTTCTCTAGCTTGAGTAGTAATTAAAGCTACTTGCTCATAATAATCTGGTACTAATAATACATCTGGATTAGTAGCAGCTACTTTAGTAAGTTGAGCTCTGAAATCTTTATCTCCTTCTGCATATCCCTCTTTAGCTACTATTTTTAATCCTAATCTTTCAGCTTCTTTGATAAAAGCTTCAGCAACTCCATCAGAATAGTCGCTTGAGTTATTTACCATAATAGCTACAGTATTAGCTTTTAGATTATTTTTTGCTAGGTTTGCTAGGATAACTCCTTGGTATGGGTCAGTGAAACATACACGGAATACATTTGGTCCAGCTTCTGTGATGTTAAATTGAGTTCCTGTTGGAGTAATCATTGGCATATTATCTTGAGCAGCAATTTCAGCTACAGCTAGAGATGGTTTTGAAGTAATATCTCCTACTAAAGCTACTACTCCTTCATCTACTAATCTGTTGTAAGCTGTAACAGCTTCTGTTGAATCTCCTTTTTCGTCAAATAATACAAACTCTACTTGTTTTCCTAAGATTCCACCATTTTTATTAATTTCCTCAAAAGCAAGTTTTGAACCATTAGTAGCAGTAACTCCATAAATAGCTAATGGTCCAGTTAAAGGTCCTAAACCTCCGATTTTAATAGTTGCTGCTTCATCAGTTTTTTTAGTCGTTGCCTCTTTTTCTCCACCACAAGCTGTGATTAAGAAAGATAGTCCTAAAAGCATAAGTGTAAATTTTTTCATTTTGATTCCCCCTTTAAATGTATATAAAATTTTTAATTTAAAACTTATTTAGTATAAATTTTAGTTATTTTAGTTCGTATAGCACGGACAGATTTTTGATTATAAAAAAACAGCCCTATTAGGCTGTCATTAACAATAAAATAAATTATTGCCTCTATATATAGTAATGGATATAACTATAATACTTGCCTAATATAATTTTTTGTATATAAAATTGAACTCATATTCATTTGTATGAGTGATATTATACATATGACAAATATTATATTAAGTGTAAACATAGTTCTTCCTCCTCTTTCTAATTATTAACTGCTCCCCCAAGCTGTTGAAAAGAGTATACTCCTAAATTAAAAAAAAATCAAGTGTAATTTTAAAAAATTTTTTTCTTTTTTAAAAATTACTTTTTAAAATTTCTAAAAAATAAAATAGTACCATTTTATTGATACTATTTGATTCTATATTTGAACAGTGTATGAAAATTTGATATTTAGTTTCTAATTAAATAAACTATTTATTTTCCCTTTTATTTTATCAGTATCAATTAAAAATTGCTTAACATCTTCAAGCTTTCCATTTTTATAAATCTCTGTTAATATCAATTTTTTATCTTCAGTATATCTGTTCCACTCTCCTTCTTTTTTACCATTAGAAAAACTTCCTGTGTATGCTACTTCTCCATTCTTATGATACTCATTATATACTCCTGTTGGAACTCCTCCTTGATATGTTATCTTTTCTTTTATTTGTCCATTTTCATAATAATAGATTTGCTCTCCATCAAATTTTCCCTCTTTAAATTTTTCAACTAGTTTATTTTGTCCATTTTCATATTTTCCTACTACCTTTCCTGTAAAAGGTTTATCTTCATTTATTGTATAAACTATTCCCTTTCTTACTTGTTTTTGAGAAATATCTATCTCTTTTCCACAACCAACTAATGTTAATAGAACAAATGTAGCTATTGCAATTTTTTTCATATTGTTATCCTCCCAGAAATTCTTTATATTTACTATTGTATCATACTTTTTCTGAAATACTTATGTAATTTTATACTACTTGTATTTTTCTATTTTTTTTAGTATAATATTTCCATGTAGAAAGAGATATGTATAGGAGGAAAAGATGAAATATTATAAAACTGAAAAAATATGTGCCAAAGAGATAGGAGTAGAGTTTGACAAGAATGGAAAAATCACTGAAATAGAATTCTGTGGTGGTTGTGATGGAAATACTCATGGACTTCAAAATCTTATCTTAGGGATGAATAAAGATGAAGTTATAAAAAAATTAGAAGGAATAGATTGTAGAGGAAGAGGAACTTCTTGTCCAGACCAATTAGCTAAAATTTTAAAATCATTATCATAATGTAAAAATATAAAGAGAATCAGTTTGCTTATTTTAAATTCAATTAAGTAAATTTTTCTCTTTTTTTATTATATATCTTTTGAAAAAGTTTTATATATTATATATATTTTTAAAAAATTACTTTCAATAGTAGTATATATATATCTTTTTTAAACTTGGAGGGATTTTATGAAAAAATTTGCTTTAATAATGCTAGGACTCTCTCTTTTTATCACAGGTTGCGGAGGAGAAAAGAAAGAGGAAAAAATTAATAACAATATCGTAGTTTCTCAAGGTTCTAAACCTAAAAGTCTAGACCCAAATATGTATAATGAGATACCAGCTCTAACTATAACAGAGCAAATATTTAATACCTTACTAAAAGTTGATGAAAATGGAAATATAGTTCCAGAGTTAGCAGAATCTTTTGAATATGTATCTCCTACAGAGCTAGTAATAAAAATAAGACAAGGGGTAAAATTCCATAATGGAGATACTCTTACATCTAAAGACGTAGCTTTTAGTATAAATAGAATGTTGGATAAACCAGCTAGTAGAGTTATGATAGATGCTATTACAAAAGTAGAAATAATAGATGATTATACAGTAAAATTAATTTTATCTGAGCCATCATCTCCATTACTATTTGGATTAGCTCATCCACTTACTGCTATCTTAAATGAGAAAGATACTATTGCTAAAAATGATGTGATTGCTACTGAACCAGTTGGAACTGGACCATACAAATTTGTTGAATGGGGAAGTGGAGAGAAAATCGAATTAGTAGCTTTTGATGATTATTTTGAAGGAAGACCAAAAATTGATAATCTAACTTATAGATCTATCACTGAAAATAGTAGTAGATTAGCTGCTCTTGAAACAGGAGAGATAGATATAGCTTACAATATGGATGCAATAGATAGTGGAATGATTGAAAAAAATCCTGATTTACAACTTATATCTAAACCTACTACTTCAACAGAGTATATTACATTCAACAATACTAAAGCTCCTTTTGATAATAAGGATTTTAGAAAAGCTGTAAACTATACTCTTGATAAACAAAGTATGTCAGATTCTATATTTATGGGAAAAGCTATCCCAGCTAACTCAATAGTAAACCCTAATGTATTTGGACATTCTGATAGTGTAGAAGGTTACCCATACAATAAAGAAAAAGCAATAGAGTACTTAAAGAAATCTGGAATTCAAAATCCATCATTTACTCTATTTGTAAACGATAATACTACTAGACTTCAATTAGCTCAAATTATTCAAGCTAATTTAAAAGAGATTGGAATAGATATGAAAATAGAAACTCTTGAGTGGGGAACTTATTTACAAAAAACTGCTCAAGGAGAGCATCAAGCTTTACTAGGTGGTTGGGTATCTGGTACTTCAGATGCTGATATAGTTTTCTTCCCATTATTACATAGTTCATCTCATGGTGGAGCTGGAAATAGAGCTTTCTATACTAATAAAGAGTTAGATAAAGTTATAGAGGAAGCTCGTCTTACTTCTGATTCTGCTGAAAGAAAAGCACTATTCTTCAAAGGACAAGAAATTTTACAAGAAGATGCTCCTTTTGGACTTCTTTTATATAAAAATGAAAATATTGGTCTTAACAAAAGAGTTAAAGGATTTAAATACGATGCCACAACAATGCATAATTTAAAAGATTTATATATAGAAAACAAATAAAAAGGAAGTGGAAAATATGGATATTAACTTAGATGTTGAGTATGTACTTGATATGGCTATGGAGCTTCTAAACATTCCTAGTCCTGTTGGATATACTGACGATGCTATGGAAAGAATAGGAGTGGAATTAGATGAATTAAAAGTTCCATACAGTCTAACTAGAAAAGGAGCTATCCTAGCATACCTTGATGGAGAAGATAACAATTACAAAAAAATGATTTCTGCCCATGTAGATACTTTAGGAGCTATGGTTAAAAAAATTAAACCAAATGGAAGATTAGAGTTAGTAAACCTTGGTGGAGTAAACTGGGGAGGAGTAGAAGGAGAAAATTGTTTAGTTCATACTCTTGATGGAGATGCTATCGAAGGAACAATAGTTCCAGTAAAAAGCTCTGTACACATCTATGGAGATGAAGCTAGAGAGATGCCAAGAAACGCTTCTACTATGGAAATCAGATTAGATGAAGAAGTTTACAATAAAGAAGATGCTGAACAACTAGGAATAAGAGTTGGAGATTTTGTATCTTTTGACCCACGTACTGTAATTACAGAGAGTGGTTATATTAAATCAAGATTTATTGATGATAAAATTTGTATAGCTCAAGTTTTAGGATATATCAAATATTTAAAAGATAATAATCTAAAACCTAAAAATGGATTATATATCTATATATCTAACTATGAAGAGATTGGACATGGAGTTTCTGTAATACCTGATGATATGGACGAGTTTATAGCTTTAGATATTGGACTTGTTGGAGCAGATGCTTATGGAGATGAGAAAAAAGTAAGTATAGCAGCTAAAGATTTTAAAACTCCATATGATTTAAGTGTAAGACTTGGACTTATGGAAGCAGCTGAATTAAATAATATTGGATATACTGTTGATGTATATAATAGATATGGTTCAGATGCTAGTGCTGCTCTTTTACAAGGATTTGATTTTAAATGTGGATGTATTGGACCAAGTGTAGAATCTTCACATCACTATGAGAGAACTCATATAGAGGGAGTAATTGAAACTATAAAATTACTAATTGCTTATTTATAAAAAATTTAGGAGGCTATAATCAGCCTCCTATTTTTTTACTTTACCATCTTTAAAAGAAACAGTTCCTAAAAGTTTTCCGTTTTCATAGAACATACTCCAATCTCCATTCATCTGTCCCTCTTTAAAATTTCCCAAAGCATTAATTATTCCATTTTCATAATATCTTACATATTTCCCATTTTTTATCTGTTTCTTATACTCTTCACGGATTTTTACCTCTCCATTTTCATAATAATAGACAGCTTCTCCCTCTAATAAACCATTTATAAAATACTCATTAACTTTTATATCTCCACTTTCATAGTAAGAAATATACTCTCCATGTAGCATATTATCTTTAAAAGATATTATCTCCATAATTTTTCCACTAGGATAATAATTAATTTTTTTCCCATTAAGCTTTCCATCTATAAAATATCCTCTAGATTTTATAGCTCCATCTTCGTAATATTTTACCCATTCTCCATTTATTCTATCATCTTTAAAAACCATAGATTCTTTCATTTGTCCATTTTCATAGTATTGAATAGAATCTCCATTAAGTCTTCCATTAATAAAATCATTAGATTCTTTTAGTTGCCCATTTTCATAGTATTTTAAATTTGTTCCCTCTTTTATCCCCAAAACAAAAGGTTCTTTTTCTTTTAATTGTCCATTTTTATATCTAAAATTAATTATTCCAGAGAAAGCTTCTCTCTCCCCTATGATATAAACAAGACCATTTACCATCTGTTTTCTATAAAATTCTTCCTCTCTTACCATAAAAGCCCTCTCTTCTCACATATTATTTATCTTTATCTGTTTCTTCATCTTTTTTTATTCTTTTAAGAAATATATTCTTAGCTTTCATTATTAACACCATAAATATAAAATAGTGTATAAACCTCATCTCTTCAAAAGATTTTCCAAAGTACTTGTCACAAATAAAAATAAACCCTATCCATACTATTAATATTCCTATTAACATTATTACGAGCTTACTCCACTCTTTCCAAAAATTATTTTCCATAGTTAATCTCCTAGATGTTTTTATTTATTATATCACAATAATTTTTATTGTACAAAATTATTTTATCTCTTGTAGCCTTTTGTCCAAAATTTTATTAAAAATTTCATATCCTTTGTGATTAAGATGGATTCCATCTGTTGTATATACTCTTTTCATTTCTAAATTTTCATCTATAAAATATTGATAAAGATTTAAAAATTCATTTGGATAACTGTTTTTTAACCAATTATTAAAATCTTCTACTTTTATATTTATATACTTTCTATCTGTTGGGAGTAAAGAGATTACTATAAGTTTTTTTACTCTATTTCTTAATTCGTTTACAATCTTTATATAATATTCCTTTGATTTTTCAAAATCCATATTAGTAAAAAAGTCATTTACTCCTACTAGAAGGATTCCAATATCTCCAAAAATATCTTTATTTGCCTCTAATAACCAAAAAACATCTCTGCTCCTATACCCATTTTTTCCATAATTTTCATATGGGGAATTATAGTTCCAATCTATCAAACTATCTCCAAGCATAATTATTTTGTTCATAAAATTCTACCTCTAATATTTGTATATATAGTTAATTATATCATAAGATACTAAAGAGGTAAAAATTTTTTTAAATTTTAATAGTATTTATAACATATTAATTATAGGACTATAAATACTATTTACTATTTTCAACCTTTGTGATAAACTAAAATTGTAAAGTAAGGAGGTTGTTTTATGGTTAAAATAGATTTAGATAAATGTATAAAATGTAAATCATGTATTAGAGATTGTTTTCCAGAAAATATTATCCTTCAAAATGATGAGATTTCAATAAAAGGTCCTTGTATGATGTGTGGGCATTGTGTAGCTATCTGTCCTACAAAGGCGATTTCTTTTGAGGGGTATGAAGATAGTGAGGAGTTAAAAAATTTAAACTACAATATTGAAGCTGATACTTTTTTAAATTTTGTTAAAGCTAGAAGAAGTATTAGACACTTTAAAGAGAAAAAAATAGAAAAAAAGATAATAGAAAAATTGCTTGAAGTTGGACGTTTTAGTCCTACTGGAGCTAATATACAAGATGTAAATTATTTTGTTATCCAAGATGAGTTAGAAAAATTTAAAGAAGCTATCTGGGAAGGGCTTAATAATTTTACAAATTCTGATATAAATAGCCTAGTACTAAAAAGATATAAAGATAGATTTATAAATATGTATGAGAATAGATTCAATGATGATAAACTTTTCTTTAAAGCTCCTATGTTATTAGTAATCACTAGCTCTTCTAAAATTAATGGAATACTTGCTGCTGATAAAATCGAATTAATGGCAAATATGATGGGGCTTGGTGTCCTTTTTAGTGGATTTATAGAGATGGCTATCAATTATAGTGAAGAGTTAATAAAAAAATTTAGATTGAAGAGAAATGTTACTTGTGCTTGTATGTTGATAGGTTATCCAGATATCTCCTATAAACGTACAGCCCCAAGAAAAAATATCAATGTGGAATGGTTATAGGAGGAAAAATGATTTATTTTGATAACGCAGCTACTACGTTACATAAACCACAAGAAGTAATAGAGGCTGTAATAAAAGCTATGTCATCTATGGGAAATGCTGGCAGAGGAAATACTTCTGCTTCTATGGAAGCTACTCATACAGTTTTTGATACTAGAGAAAACCTTGCTAAATTTTTTAATATAAAAGATTCTAGTAGAATAGCTTTTACTTGCAACTCTACTGAAGCTTTAAATATAGCTATAAAAGGGATATTTAAAAATGGAGATAATATAATTACAACTATGTTAGAACATAACTCTGTACTCCGTCCTCTATATGAAATGGAAGAAAAAGGAGTGGAGCTCTCTTTTGTAAAAACTGATAAACTAGGAAACATATCCTATGAAGAGATGGAGAGCCTTATAAAAAATAATACTAAGGCTATAATTTGTACACATGGTTCTAACCTCACTGGAAATCTTATAGATATTAAAAGAGTAGGAGAGATTTGTAAAAAATATAATTTACTATTTATAGTTGATGCCTCTCAAACAGCTGGAGTATTTCCTATTGATGTAGAGGATATGAATATAGATGTACTTTGTTTTACTGGGCATAAAAGTTTACTTGGACCTCAAGGAACAGGAGGGATATTTATAAGAGAGAGTGTTGAGATTAAGCCACTAAAATCTGGTGGTACTGGTATTCTCACTTATAGTAAAAGTCAACCTCAAATTATGCCAACTTATCTTGAAGCTGGAACTTTAAATGGACATGGTATAGCTGGACTCAATGCTGGAATAGAATTTATAAATAAGATAGGTATGAATAAAATCAGAGAGAAAGAGGACTCTCTTATGTGGAGATTTTATAATGGAGTAAAAAATCTTCCTCATATAAAAATATATGGAGATTTCTCTAAAAAAGAGAGATGTCCTATTGTAACTCTTAATATTGGAGAGTATGACTCTGGAGATATAGCTGAAGAGTTGCTTAATTTTGGTATCTCTACTAGAGCAGGGGGACACTGTGCACCTCTTATGCATGAAGCTTTAGGTACTGTGGAACAAGGGGCAGTAAGATTTAGCTTTGGGTACTTCAATACTGAAGAGGAAGTAGACAAAGTTATTGAAATTTTAAAAAATATTATTAACGAAATATAAAATTAAAACTCAAGAATAACGAAGATTGAAAAGAATAAATAGAGCAAGTCAGTGAAAGTGAGTGCTAAAAAATACAACTGTTTGAGGCAAAGCCGACTTTTGTATTTTTAACGAACTAAGCTATACTTGCTCTTTATTCTTTGAACGAAAGTTATTCTTGAATTTATAATTATCTATACTTAAATAAAAAGAAAATTTTATAACTATTTTCTAACTTCCTTCGTCTAATATTATTGTTAAAATAGATTAAAACTTTTTTATATAAGGAGGCAACTATGGAAAACTTAAAAGAAAAAATTGAGATTGAAAGAGGAAATATCCTCAAACTAGAAAAGGAGATACAGAAAAAAATTGTAGGACAAGATGATATGGTAAGAAAAATCTTAATAGGAATACTTACTGGAAACCATATCTTATTGGAAGGATTACCTGGACTTGCAAAATCTTTAACTGTAAATACTTTAGCTCAAACTCTTGGATTAAAATTTTCAAGAATACAGTTTACTCCTGATTTATTACCTAGTGATATTATAGGTACTGAGATTTACAATGAAAAGACAGGGGAGTTTTATACTAAAAAAGGTCCAATATTTGCAAATATAATCTTAGCAGATGAGATAAATAGAGCCCCAGCTAAAGTTCAATCTGCACTATTAGAAGCTATGCAAGAAAAACAAATTACAATAGCTAATGAAACTTTTAAACTAGATAAACCCTTTATAGTATTAGCTACTCAAAACCCAATAGAGCAAGATGGAACTTATCCATTACCTGAAGCTCAACAAGATAGATTTCTTATGAAAGTAAAAATAGAGTATCCTACTAAGGAAGAGGAAAAAAATATTTTAAAACTTTTAACATCTACAACTGATTTTGATTCTATTGAGATAGAGGAAGTTTTAAACAAAGATAAGATAGAAGAATTAAAGAAACTTATAAAAGAGATACACATTGATGAAAAACTTATGGATTATATCTTGGATATCATATTTAAAACTAGAGAAAGTAATCAATATATAAGTTGTGGAGCTTCTCCAAGAGCTTCTATTGCCCTTGTTGTTTCTGCTAAAGCCAATGCTTTTTTAGAGGGAAGAGATTTTGTCATACCTCAAGATATTAAAAAAGTTATCTTTGATGTATTATGTCATAGAATTATCTTAACTTATGAAGCAGAAGCAGAGGGAAAAGATGTAGAAGATATAATTACTGATATAATGGAAGGGGTAGAACTTCCATAGGAGGTAACAATGAACAAAGAAGAGATACTTAAAAAGATAAAAAAAATAGAGATAGCCTCTTCTCTCCTTGCTAATGAAATTTTTTCTGGAAATTATCGTTCTTATTTTAAGGGAAACGGAATGGAATTTTCTGATATAAGAAGATATGCTCCTGGAGATGATGTAAAAAAAATAGATTGGAAAGTAAGTGCTAGACAGAGAAAAACATATGTAAAGGAGTTTACAGAGGAAAGAGAGATGAGCATATATCTTTTAATTGATATTTCTTCATCTAATAACTTTCCTGCTAAGCAAGATTTAATCTCTCAATTAGTTGGAAGTTTAGCTTTCAGTGCTATAAAAAACAATGATAAAGTAGGAGCTATATTTTTTAGTGATGATATAGAAAAGGTAATACCTCTGAAAAAGGGAAAAAAACAGGGACTTATTATCCTTGATAATTTTCTATCTATCACACCTAAAGGAAAAGGAACTGATATCTCAAAAGTTCTTTACTCATTTAATAAAATCTCTAAGCAAAGAGCTATTGTATTTTTAATAAGTGACTTTATAGATGAAAATTATGAGAAAGCTATGAAATTGGTAAGTCAAAAACATGATTTGATACCATTGAGAATAGCTGATAGAAAATTTGAAACTCTACCTAAAGGTGCTATTTTTACAATGAGTGATGCTGAAACAGGTGAGGAGATAGTTATAGAGAATTTTGATAGAAATTATCATATTGAAGAGGAGTTACCTAAAAATATTTTAACTCTCTACACTGATGAGAACTATATAATAAAGTTGGCTAATTACTTTAAAAGGAGGAGGAGAGTATGAAAAAAATAATGATATTTCTTTTAGTCTCATCACTCCTTTTAGCTAAGGATATAAATGTTGGAGATTTAGTAAAGGTAAAGATAACAGGAATTGAAAAAGAAAAAATAGTTGAGGGATTTAGAAAATCTAATTTAGAATTAGAAAATATAGAGAAATCTGAAAATGGATATATTCTCTCTATAAGAGGGTATAAAGTAGGAGAGAATAGCTTAGTATTAGGAGATAAAAAATTGACTCTCAATATTAAATCTGTATTAGAAGAAAATGATAAGGAAATCTCTCCACATTTAAGTGATAACAGTGATACTATTCTTTATAAAGAAAAATTTCCCTATACCTTTATAGTAGGAATCATTTTAGGAGTTGTATCTCTACTCTATCTAGTTAAAGGAGTAAAATTTAAAAAGAAAGAGAAATATATCTCTCCAGAAGAGAAATTTGAAAAGAGAGTTGCTAGTATCAACAATGAAACTTGGGACTTTGATTTAAGTATGGCAATTAGAGAGTATATTGACAGTAGATATCAAACTCACTTTATAAATGGTAATTATGAAGTTGTAGGTATGATAGATAGTGAAGATATAAAATTTATAAATAATCTTGATAGATATAAATTTTCTAAGGATAGTAGAGATTTAAAAGAGGAAACTTTAAAAAGAGTTAGAGAAATTTTTGAAAAAGTAAGGGGGGATAAAAATGTTTAAATTTGCCTCTCCATATTTTTTACTTCTTATTCCCATTATTATATATCTATTTTTTAGAAAACAAAAGGTAAAGGGAATAAAAATTCCAGGTATAAAACCTCTTAAAGAGTTTAGATTGAAGAGTAAAAAATATCTAATTGGAAAAATACTTATTCTATTTTCTTTAATACTTATGTGTATTGCTTTGGCTCGTCCACAAATCATATCTGAAAATAAAATTATAAAAAAAGAAGGAATAGATATAGTAGTAGCTTTAGATTTATCTCAATCTATGTTGCAAAGAGATTTCAAACCTAACAGATTGGAAACAGCTAAAAAACTTTTAGAGGAGTTTATAGATAAAAGAATCAATGATAGAATATCACTTGTTGTATTTGGTGGAGATGCTTATACAAAAGTTCCTCTCACATTTGACCACAATGTAGTAAAAGATATTACTTCTAAACTGACAACAGATGATATCACTAGTAACAATAGAACAGCTATTGGTATGGGGCTTGGAGTTTCTTTAAATAGATTAAAGGACTCTGAAGCAAAATCTAAAGTTATAATACTTATGACAGATGGAGAGAATAACTCTGGAGAGATGAGCCCTATGGGAGCTAGTGAGATTGCAAAAGAATTAGGAATAAAAATCTATACTATTGGTATTGGAGCTAGAGAGATACAGATACGTGTACCCTTTGGACATACCACTGTTAAAAACACTGAACTTGATGAAAATCTTTTGAAAAATATTGCCTCTACAACAGGAGGAGAGTATTTTAGAGCTGGAAGTGAAAAGGAGTTTCAAGAGATTTTTAACAGAATAGATAGTTTAGAAAAAACTAAGATAGATGGAAGAAGCTATTATGAAAAAGATGAGTTATATGAAAATATTTTAAAAATTGCTCTTCTACTTCTAGTAATAGGTGCTTTTTTTGAATATAAAAAATATATCAAAATACCATAAAAAGAGGTGAAACAATGGAATTTGGAAATCTACAAAACTCTATATATCTTATCTTTCCTCTTATTCTCCTCTTAATTATGATTTTGGGTATGAGAAAAAGAAAAGATATATTAAATGTTTTAAAATTAAGAAATAAAAGACGTATAAGTATAATAAAAATTTTATTGCTGACATTAGGAAGTGTATTAGTTGTAATCTCTCTATTATCTCCACAAAAAGAGATAGAAGATGAAGAGATAGAAGTAAAGGGAATGAATATCTATGTTCTTATAGATACATCTCGTTCTATGCTTACAGAAGATGTCTATCCCAATAGATTGGAAGCTGGAAAGAGAGTCCTTACCAATCTTATTCAATCTCTAAAAGGAGATAGAGTAGGATTTATTCCTTTCTCTGATAGTGCATATATACAGATGCCTCTTACTGATGATTACAATATTACTCAAAACTACATAAATGCCATAGATACTACTCTAATATCTGGTGGTGGAACAGAATTATATCAAGCTTTAGAGTTGGCAGAAAAATCTTTTAAAGAGATAGGTAGTGAAAATAAAACAGTTATAGTTATCTCTGATGGAGGAGATTTTGATAAGAAATCCCTTGATTTTGTAAAAGAGAATAGGATAGATGTTTATTCTATTGGTGTTGGTACTAAGGAGGGAAATGTTATTCCAGAGTATCTCAATGGAGTAAAGAGAGGATTTATTAAAGATGAGAGTGGTTCTGCTGTTATCAGTAAACTTAACTCTGATTTTTTACAAAAAATATCTAATGAAAATAATGGTAAATACTATGAAGTAAATAACTTAGTTGATACCTCTAAAAATTTTGTAAATGATACTATGAATTTAGAAAGAAAAAATCAAAGAAATGAAAAAACTAAAAACTATGAAAAATATTTTCAATATCCTCTAGCTCTAGGTATATTATTTATATTAATTGGGTATCTATTAAAAGAGGTGATAAAAGATGAGGAATAAAATAGTTGCTACAATATTTCTAGTTGCCTCTATAATATTAGTTATAAAATCTCTTAATCCCTTAAAAATCTATAACTTTGTAGAAAAGGGAAATAGTTTTATCAAAGAGGAAAAATACTCTAATGGAAGAGAGGAGTATGAAAAAGCTCTTAAACTAAGAGAAAATAATCAAGTAAAATTAAATGTTTTAAAATCTTTCTATAGTGAAAAAAACTATGAGGAAGTTACTAAATCAGATGTGGAAGAGGGATTTTTAAAAGGAAACTCCTATGTTTATTTAGGGGATAACTCTCAAGATAAAAATAAAGAGTTTTATGAGAAAGCCTTAGAAGAGTATAAATTAGCTATGAAAACTTCTGATGATATAAATATTAAGAAAAACTATGAGCTTACTTTAAAAAAGCTTGAAGATATGAGTAAGCAACAAAACCAAGATAATCAACAAAATCAAGAGGATAAACAAGAGAAACAGAATAAAGAAAATCAAAATAATAATAATCAAAATCAACAAAATAACTCTCAAGAAAATTCTGAGCAAAATCAAAATAGTAAAGATAATAACAACTCTCAAAATCAAGAAGATAAAAGTTCTCAAAGTAATGAAAAAAATCAGTCTTCTAATAATAAAGAGCAAGAGAAAAAAGAAAACAGCTCTCAAGAAAAACAGAATAATGAGAAGGAGCAAGAATCTAATTCTCAATCAAATGAGCAAAATAATAAACAAAATGAGGACAATACTCAAGAGAATGAAAATCAAAATGAGTCCTCAGATAAAAAAGAGAACAACCAAAACTCCAATACTGCTCCTCAAAATATGAAAGAACCAAGTCAAGAGGAGATAAGAGAGCAAGAAGTGAGAGCTATTCTAAAAAGATTAGAGGGAAATGAAAAACAATCTTTTAAAAATAATGAGAGAGTTATGGATATCAATAGCAATAATCCATCAAACAGATGGTAAAGGAGATAAAAAGATGAAAAAAATAGTTGCTACTCTTTTTCTTATGACATCTTTTCTATCTTTAGCTGATATAATATTGGATTCTTCTAATACTAAACCAGCTATTAATGAACCATTTAATATACAGGTAAAATTTATAAATGAAGATAAAAAAGATTATAAGATAGAGGGGATTGAAAATCTACAAATTCTATCAAAAGGAACACAAAGTAAATATTCCTATATCAATGGAAATAAAACCAATGAAAAAATTGATAGTTATACAGTAATGGCTAATGAAATTAAAACTTTCCCTTTAAGTGTAAGTATCACAGGAAAAAATGAAAAATCAAATACTTTAAATATAGAGGTACAAAAAGAAAGTGTACAAAATATATCTGATGATATGTCAGTAGAAACTTCTATTAAAAATGGAGATAGCTTCTACTTTGGAGAAAAAATTGTATATGAAGAAAACTTTTTAACAACTGTAAATATAAATTCAGTAGGATATAGTAGAGCACCTCAATTTAATGATTTTTCAGAAAAGGATATCAGTCCTGTTATTACAAAGGGAGGTTATGAACAATCATATTTTAGAGCTCCATCTGGTAAACAAGGTCTAAAATTAGGAATTTATAGAGGAATACTACAACCTAATTCCTCTGGAGAAAAAACTATTAAATCTGGACAGATGGCAGTTACTCAAAGCACTGGAAGAAGAGATTTTTTCTTTGAAGAAACTACACCACCTAAATACTTTGGTGGAAACAGTATAAAAATAAATATTCTTCCTCTTCCAACTGATAAACCTATGGGATTTCAAAATATAGTTGGAACTCCTAAAATAGATTACTCTTGGAATAGCGATAATATAAACTTTGGACAATCTATAGTATTAAATGTTAAAATATTTGGAAATGCTAACTTAGACTCATTAGAAAAAATTATAACTACTCAATTTAATGATTTTAATGTTTTTGAAAGCTTGAAATCTACAGATGAGAAAGTAGAAAATGGAAAATATTATGCTGAAAAAACTTTCGAAGTAGCTCTTATTCCTAAAAAAAGTGGAGAGCTTACTACTCCAGAGATTAAAATCCCATATTTTAATACTAAAGAGAAAAAATATGATTTTTTAATTATCACACCTAAAAAAATAGTTGTCAATGGAAATGGAAGTATTTCTACTACACAACCAACACCAACTACACCTACTATCTCTAATACTACTAATAACACTGTTTCAAATACTACTCAGCCTTTAGAAGAGATTAAAATAGATAGTATTGGTGTGGAGGAAAAGAGTCAAAGTAAAAATAATAACCTATTAATTATAGGACTTATTACTTTAGTAATTGTTGAAGGAATAGTTATAGTATATCTTCTTACCAAAAAAGATAAAAAATCATCTTCATATGATATTAATGCTCTAAAATCTGCTAAAGATGATAAAGAATTTTATGAAGCTTATTGCCATTTTATGAAGAGAAAATATAATTTTAGTCCTAAGGTACATCTTGAAGATAGGCTAGTTAAACTTGGATTTTCTAATGATTTTATAGAATTAAATAGAGAGCTAGAAAGTGCTTATTACAATAATACACCAATAGATAGAAAAAATATAATTAGAAGAATAAAAAAGGAGCTAAGAAATGAAAAATAAATACTTAATGATGGATATTAACATAGCATACAGCATGTTAAATATGAGGTTGAGAGATAAATACTCCTCTCTTTCCGAACTATGTGATGATGAGGATATAGATATGGAGGAACTACTGGAAAGAATGTTATCAAAGGGATATAGGTATGATGAAGATAGCAATCAATTTTGCTGTCTATAAAATAAATAGGGGCTGTTGCAATTTAAGAAATTAAAGTAAATATAAATAATTCAAGAATGGCTCTCGTTCAAAGAATAAAGAGCAAGTAGGCTTCCAAAATTCTAAGAGCTTTAGCTCTCTAAGAATGTTGAGACACAGAAAACAAAGCTTTCGGCGTTTCCTTAATATGACACAGAAAATAAATTTCTGTGTCTCAATAGTAGTAGTCGTTAAAACTCCTCTACTATTGGAAAACTCGTTTCACTCAAACAGTTGTGTTTTTTAGCGTTCGATTTCGCTGACTTGCTCTATTTATTCTCCTCAATCTTCGTCATTCTTGAATGTTATTCTCTCTCCTAGTAAATTTCTTAAATTGAAATCAGGGTAAAAGAAGGGTAAAGGAAAAGGAAAAAAATTTACTGTAATGAGCATTGCGTAAGCACTAGCGATTGGAAGTAAACTTTTTTCCTTTTATATTTTTAAATATTTTTATTTTTTGATTTCAATTTAAGAATTTGCGACAACCCTTATTTAAATTTTGTATCTAATTCTCTATTATCAACACTTTCCTCAGGTTTCAAAGTAAAATGAGATTTCATATTTTTTATAAATGTTCCCATCTCATCAGCACTTCCAACAATTCTGTTAAAAATTGCTAAATACTCAGTTATTACAGGATTATCAACATCATATGGATATCTCATCAAATGGTCTATCTCACTCCAAGCCTCTTCAAAAACTGTTCTCACTTGAATTTCTACTAGAATTTCATCTTTTTTAGTTACAGGTACTCCTATTAAATAGTGTACAGAACGATACCCATGATCTCTCACTATTATCTCGCAATTCATTTCAGAGATACTCTCTTGAAGTTGAATTACATTGTAATCCCCACGTCTAATATTTATTTGTGGAGTTTCTCTTATCTCCCATAGTCCCATTATTTCATGGTGTATATCTTTCCAATCATCTTTAAAAAGATGTAAAACTCTAATTCCTATTAAGTCTGTAACAATCTCCTTATATGTTTCTAGGGATATTCCCCTATCAACATATTTTCTTCCCTTTCTAATTATCTTTTCTATAAGATGTTTTGGTTTTTTTACCCTTCTTCTTACAGAGTGAACACTTGGAACATCTATCAACTTAGATACAATATACTCAGCTTCTTTTTCAAGTTGAGGAACTAATGCAACATAGTTATCATAAATCTTAACAAGTTCATCCCAGACAAGTCCAGTTGATTCAAAATACTCCTTATCTATTGAAAACTCTTTAAAAAACTGCTCTTTATCTAACATGTTAAGCTAATCCACCCCTTATATAAATTACTTTTCAATCAATTCTAATCTTATTTCTACCATTTTTCTATAACCTGAAACAATATTTTTTTCAATATTGACCTCTTTTTCAGATAATACTCCTTTTATTGTGACATACTCTTTCAAATTATAATTAAATCCACGAATATTCAACTCATGTATTTTTATAAAAGAAAGTTTATCTCCAGAATTGATCTCATATTTATTAGTTATTCTAAAATTTAACCAACTATCAATACTGGTATTTTTATTTAAATAACTATATAGTAAATGAAGTGTGTAAAATTGAAGTGAACTTTCTGAAAAGTTTTTAACCTTTGAAGTATTTACTAAATTCATACACTCTTCATATTTTTTTATACTTTCAATGATAATCTCAAATTTTCTAGCTTGAATAGGATTTTCAAATCTGATATCTCCATATAAATCTTTTATTTGAAACGAAATTACTTCTCCTGAAAAAATATTTTTTAATATCTCTGCTACAGCCTGTACCCTAATATTTTTTAATTTACTAAAAATCTCATAGCTAAAATAATCTTCAATTTTTCTTATAGTATTTCCATCAAATAATCCAACACTCAAAGCCAATTTAAACTCACGAGTTTTAAACTCTACCAATTTAAATTTCTTATAACCTAATATTCTAACATTTACATTTGATAAAAGAGTCTTTCCTATATTTAAATTACAGTTATTTAAACTGATATTTTCAATAATCTCTTCATGCATAGGAAGATTATTCTCTTTTATAGGGAAACTATTTAACTTCATAGAAGTGTATAAAATTTCAAGCCCTGTTTCAATTCCTCTTTCAAATGGAACTACAACCTCTTTTGAAGCCCTCTCCTCGTTTTCTTCTTCAACTATTTCTTCTACATTGTCAATTATATCTGTTTCAGATAAAATACTCTCTCTCTTTTCTTTTTCTTCGATACTATCGAGATTATCAATGCTCTCCTCACTTTTTGCAATATCTTCAGACTTCTCAATAATATCCTCTTTTTCATCAATTAATACTGTGCTACTATCAGAAGATAAATCATAATCTAATTTCAAAGAACTTATAATCTCATCCTTTTCTGTATTATCAGTGGTAGTACTTTTGGGATTATTTTCCTCTGATACTACCACACAAACTTTTTTTCGGCTAAAACTTTATTCTCACTTTCTGAAAGCTCCTTAAAGTAATCAATAAAGTCTTTAGTACCAGAAGTAATAAGTTTTATATTATATTTGCTGATTAATTCTGCAGACTTACTACTTATAATCGTAGTAGATGTTACCATATATATGCTTTGTAAATCTTTTACTGGAGTTAGTATAAAATCTAAAATATTTAATAAATCAGAGTCTTCTAAATTTACACCAAGAAATAGAGTTGGTCTTAATGTAAACTGCTCTCTTACTTTTTGGAAAAATTCAGTATAAAAATCTAATGTTTTTAATTTTCTAATATCTTGACTAGAGATAAAAACTGTTCCTATACTTGCAATATCTCCTAAAAATTTATAATAACCAATTTTATTATCAGATATCTCTTTCATTTCATAAGGTGTAATTTTTTCAATTTTATCAGAAAAATTATTCTCTAAAATACCATCAAAATTTATTGTAAAAATAGTTTCAAAGTATTTTGAATTAATAATATTTCTATAAATCTCTAAATCAATATTATATCTGTATTCAAAATTTTCCTTTATTTGTCTTACTAAGTTTTTCTTTGTATCTACAACTGCATCAAGATAAGCTTGAACTATATCAGAAAAAGAGTTCATATCTTTTATATAATTCTTTGCTGAGCTTCTTATTTCAGATAAAATAGCTTCTGAAATGTCACTTCTAGTTGGGTAGCCGCATAATTTATTTAAAAAATCCCCAGTAAAGAGATTGAATTTTTGTTCTTTTTCAAATTTATCAAAAAAACTTTTCATCTTTGTTCACCTGCCTCATAAAAAAGTATTCACTATTAGTATAGCTTAAAAATCGTAAATACACAACAAAAAAATTAAAAAATGTCAAGATTTTTTTGAAAAAAAATGTTACAATAAATTAAGAGGTGAAATTATGAATATTTTTCTTACTTTTTTTAGTGATTATATTGTTTTTACAAATATAATTTTTATGCTAATCATAGTATTATTAGAAAGAAGAAATCCATTGTTTACACTATTTTGGATAGTTCTTTTAACGCTTGCACCGTATGTTGGATTTATTGCCTACCTTTTCTTTGGACTTAGCTTTCGTAAAAAAAGAGTGGTCAATGAATACTATAAGTGGAAATTTTTAATTAGTAAAGAAATTATGGGATTCTCAGAACATAAAGAACTTCGTAAATGGGAGCAACTTATCTCATATGTAGAAGTTTCCTCTAAAAATAGATTGACTTCTCTTAATATAAGTGAGATTTTTACTGATGGAAATGATTTTTTTAATTCTATAATGAAAGACTTAAAAAGTGCCAAAGAGAGTATAGCTATGGAATACTACATTTTTAGAAATGATAACCTTGGTAGTAAAATAGCTGATATTTTAAAAGAGAAAGCTCAAGAAGGAGTAAAGGTTAGAGTCATAGTTGATGGTGCTGGTGGATACAGCAAAAAGATGTTAAAGAAATTAAATAAGTATGGCGTGGAAACAGGAGTATTTTTTCCTTCACACTTCCCCTTTTTTAAAATAGCTAACTTAAGAGCTAATTATAGAGACCATAGAAAGCTTTGTTTAATAGATAAGAAGTTTGGATATATTGGAGGTTTCAATATAGGAGATGAGTATCTAGGAGAAGGAAAACTAGGTTATTGGAGAGATACAGGACTTAAAATATTAGGTGAAGCTTGCTTGGAATTAGAGCAAGAGTTTTTCTTCTCTTGGAATATAGTTAAAAAAGAGAAAGTTGTATTAGATAGAGAGTATAAATATAACAGAGAGGTGCTAGAAAAATTAATTGAAACTAGGGGACGTCATAGTGGTCATATTCAAGTAGTTAGTAGTGGACCTAATTATCAGTTTAGAACAATAAGAGATAATGCTCTAAAACTTATTATGGAAGCTCAAAAATATATATACATTCAAACTCCATACTTTGTTCCTGATGACAGTGTTCTAGAAGCTCTTAAGATAGCTTCACTATCTGGAGTAAAAATAAAAATTATGATACCTGATAAGCCAGACCATTTCTTCATCTATTGGATAAATCAATATTTTGTAGGAGAGTTATTAGATTTAGGAGTAGAGGTTTATAAATATAATAAAGGTTTTATACACAGTAAATTAATTGTAGTAGATGATGAAGTTGTTTCAACTGGTACAGCTAATTTTGATTATAGAAGTTTCTATCAAAATTTTGAAATCAATGTCAATATCTACGAAAAAGATGTAGCTCAATCATTTAGAAAGATTTTCTTTAATGATATCAAGCATAGTACTAGATTATTAAGAAGTGAATACAGTAAAAGAAGTTACTATATTAAATTTAAGGAGTCAATTTGTAGATTACTTGCTCCTATTATGTAATTGAAAGAAGAGTGATATACTATGATAGAATTTCAAAAACTTTCTGATTTTTTCTTTCCATTTATAGAAAGCGATTTTAAATATGCTGGAAATTTTTATTATGACTTACATATTCACACCACTGCTTCAGATAGTTTTATTCAACCTGAATTTTTAAAAAGTTTCTTAGAGGATAAGAGATACCTAATCTCTGTAACTGACCACAATGAAATTAGAGGAGCTATTAAGTTAAGAGAGCTTGGTGCCAATAATATCCCCGGTATAGAGGTTGGTTGTGAAGATGGGTTTGAATTATTAGTTTATTTTAAAAGGATAGAGGACTTAGAAGAATTTTATAGAAAAGAGGTAGAGCAGTATAGAAATCTTAAGAGAATGGCTAAAACTTATAGGAGTATCTATGAATATCTTGATGTACTAAATCAATGGGAGTGTCATAAATCAATTCCACATATCTATGGAGTTGTACAAAAAAATTTTATAAACAATAAAAAATATATCTATGATGTTATTACTAAAGTAGATTCATTAGAAACACACAACCATGCTCTTCCTATGGTAAGAAATCTACTAGCTGGAGAACTTAGAGAAAAATATAATCTCACAGCTACATTTGGAAGTGATGCTCATATTTTAAGGGAGATTGTTTCTTTTTATAAATATTCAAATATGGATTTAAATAGGAGTGAAAAGGTAATAGATTATCTATATAAAATTGGAAGTTTAAGTGGAATTGGACAAAAACATCTATTCTATATGATTAAAAGTTTAACTTAATTGAAAAAAAGTCTTTTCAAATTTTAAATTATAGTGTATAATAGTTTGGTAAAGACCCCGTAGCTCAATTGGATAGAGCAATTCCCTCCTAAGGAATAGGTTGTGTGTTCAAACCACATCGGGGTCGCCATTTTTTTATAGGGGGTATCAATGAAACTTTATCTAACTACTATTTTATTTTTAACTCTAATTTTAAGTAGTTGTACCTCATATACACCAGAAAAAGTAAATGCTAGATATTTAAAACTATCTAAAAATTTAGACTACCTTATGGACGACGAGATAAATGAAAAAAAACGGGCTAGTCTTGAAAAAGATTTCTCTAACTTTTTTCAAGGTATGAAAGATTACAAAGAGAAAAATAAAGATTTAGATACTAGATATTTAAATTACTATATAAAAGAAAGCTCTATAAAATTACAATATTTAAAAGATTTAAAAGATTAAAGGAGTTATACAAAAATAGCTCCTTTTATTTATTTTTTGAATAAATTTTCATTTTAGAATTTTATTTCAAAATTTCTGTTGACAAAATATAAAAAATATTTTATCATTAATGCTATAAGAAAATTGAATAAAAACTCGGATGAAGATATAGGGAGAGAGTTAGTTTAATCTAACCGCCGACGAAGTAAATCTTTCAGGCAAATGGACCTATATTGGACGAACCTCTGGAGAGACTCGTAGAGCACCGAAGGAGCAAACCCAAGTAATTGGACTAAACTCTCAGGTAAAAGGACAGAGGAATTATGCAATATATATTTATTTTTTGTATAATTCTTTTTTGATTTCCAGAAGGTAGACTCTACCTTCTTTTTTTATTCAATTTAAAAAATGGAAAACAGGAGGAATTACAATGCAGGAGATTGTAACAAAAGTCAATGAATTTTTATGGGGAAACTTTCTTATTATTTTATTAATGGGAACTGGAGTTTATTTTACATTAAAGCTTAACTTTATTCAAATTAGAAAATTTGGAGAGGGTTTAAAACAGGTAACTGGTTCTGTAAATCTAAATGGTAAAAAAGCTGATAAAAATGGAATGTCTTCTTTCCAAGCTTTAGCCACAGCTGTTGCTGCTCAAGTAGGAACAGGAAACTTAGCTGGAGCTGCTACAGCAATAGCTTCAGGAGGTCCAGGAGCTATATTTTGGATGTGGGTAAGTGCTTTCTTTGGTATGGCAACTGTATATGTAGAGGCTATATTAGGACAAGTATTTAAAAGAAGAGTAGATGGGCATATTACAGGAGGTCCAGCTTACTATATAGAAAACTCTTTAAAAAATAGATGGCTTTCTAAAGGATTAGCTATTTTCTTCTCAGTAGCTTGTATCTTAGCTCTTGGTCTTATGGGAAATGCTGTACAAGCTAACTCTATATCGGTAGCTTTCAATAACGCCTTTGGAGTATCTCCTCTATTTGTTGGAGTAATAATATCAATTTTAGCTGGATTTGTATTCTTTGGAGGAATAAAAAGAATAGCCTCAGTTACAGAAAAAATCGTACCTATAATGGCTGGGCTATATATATTAGCTTGTATCATAATTATATTCTTAAATTATAAAGAGATTATTCCAGCTATTACATCAATATTCTATTCAGCTTTTAATCCAGAAGCAGCTCTTGGAGGAGCTATGGGAATAAGTGTAAAAAAAGCTATTAGATATGGAGTTGCTAGAGGACTTTTCTCTAATGAAGCTGGTATGGGTTCTACTCCTCATGCACATGCTATTGCTAAGGTTGAACACTGTGGAGAGCAAGGAATAGTAGCTATGATTACAGTATTCATAGACACATTTGTTGTTCTTACTGGAACAGCTCTTGTTATTCTTACATCTGGAATTAAAGAGGGAGAGGGTATTATTCTTACTCAAAACGCTTTTATCAATACTCTTGGAGGTTTTGGAGATAGTTTTATAGCTATATGCTTATTTTTCTTTGCTTTCTCTACTATTGTTGGTTGGTACTTTTTTGGAGAAGCTAATATTAGATACCTTTTCAAAAATAATATTTCAATAAATATTTATAGAGTTGTTGTTATGTTGATGATTATTATTGGTTCAACTTTAAAAGTTAGTTTAGTTTGGGAAATGGCTGATATGTTTAATGGAATGATGGTACTTCCTAATCTTATAGCTCTTTTAGCTCTAGGAAAATATGCTAGAACTTCTATGAAGGAATATGAAAATTTAGCTCCACAATTAATTTAAATTTTTCTTGTAAATTTCTATAAAAGTAGTATAATATGAGCATAGAACAAATATTATATTAAACTAATAGGAGGAACAATTATGAGTATCGAAAGAAATATGAAATACATCAGAGATGAGTATGATGCAGAAGTTGCAAGACTAGAAAGACTTAATAATTTTATTAAAAGTGAAGAGTTTGAAACTTCTACTGACGCTGAACAAAAGAAACTTTTATTAGAAAAACAAGAAACTTTAGCTAAATATGTTTCTATCATTGCTGAGCAAATCAAATATGATATGAAAAAAATCCAAGAAAAAGAATATGCTACTGACAACTATGATGATATCCACGGAAATCATTTTAATAAATAATATTGAGCAATAGATCAGAATTTTTATAAAATAATAAAGGGAGTTTTCAAATTTATATTGAGACTCCCTTTAAATTTTAATAAGTTTTAAACAAATATTATGGTAAAATATGTCCAGTACTTAGATATAGTTTATACCATTCTTCTCTACTAAGAGTTACCTTACTCCCATCTATTATCTCTTGTAGTCTTGAAATTTTTGTCGTACCAGCTATCATCTGTATCTTAGCTGGGTGTCTTAATATCCAAGCTGTTGCTATTCCAGTAGGTGTTATCCCATATTTTTTAGCCAACTCTTCTAAATTTTTATTTAGCTCTGGGTATTTTTCACTTCCTATAAATACCCCTTCAAAAAATCCATATTGAAAAGGTGACCAAGCTTGTATTGTCATATCATGTAGACGGCAATAGTCAAGAACACTTCCATCTCTATCAAAACTACCATCAGTAAGCATATTTACTTCCATTCCACTAGCTATCATATTAGAGAAAGGAAGACTAAATTGTAGTTGATTTACTAATAAATCTTGTTTTAAATATTTTTTTAATAACTCTATCTGTGAAGGTTTATGATTAGATACTCCAAAATATCTCACTTTACCACTAGAATGTAAAATTTCAAAAGCTTCTGCTACCTCTTCAGGCTCTACTAAAGCATCTGGTCTATGTAGTACTAAAATATCTAAATACTCTATATCTAAACGCTCTAAAATTTCATCAACAGATTTTATAACATGCTCTTTAGAAAAATCATACATCTTTCCTGGAACTATTCCACATTTTGATTGTATGACTATATCCTCTCTTTTTATTCCAGAGAGTTTTAAAGCTTTGCCAAAAAGTCTTTCACACTCTCCTCTTCCATAGATATCAGCATGGTCAAAAAAATTTAATCCATTATCTACACAAAACTTTATATACTCTACAAGTTCTTCAATATTCATACTATTAATTCTCATACAACCAATAGCTACTCTTGGAACTTTTAAATTAGATTTTCCTAAATTCATAGTCTTCACCCTCTAAAATAAAATGGTGCTCCAGAGTGGATTCGAACCACCTGCCTCTTGCTTACCATGCAAGTGCTCTGCCTAGTGAGCTACTAGAGCAACTTTTTTAAATTATATCATATTTACTTTATAAATTCAATTATTGCTCAAAAACTCCTAAGTCTTTATTATCTATCAAAAGTTCTACTCTATCATCATCAGCTAAATAGGAGTAATTTTCAACGAACCATTTAACTAATTCATTATCTCTTTTTACAATAGTTCCATTATCTATAAAGAGATTAATAGTGATTGCTTTAAAATATTTTAGCCCTAACTCAATATCTCTTTTGATCATCTCTTTACTCTGTCCTTTAGTACAGATAAGTAAACATACAGAATAAACCTCTTTTCCTATTTCTAAAAGTTGCTCCTCATTTAAAGAAAAATTTTTATTATACCCTTTTATTCTATATTCATTATCAAAAGTTTCTAGTCCCATTCTAAATCTAATTTCTATTCCTTTGAAATAATCTCTTATCTCCTTAAGCCTTTTGATATATCCATAATAAATTTCAAAATATAGAGTTTTAATATTTTTTTCTATTACTATTCTTTTGATTTCAGCTAAAGTTTTTGGAGTTAGCTCAAACACAGAGCCAGAATTGATTACCTCTAAAACTCCATATTCTCCTGTTATCTCTTTTAATACTTCAAAATTTACTCTATCTATCTCCTCTTCATTTAAAGAATTATCCTCTATATAGTTACAGAAACTACACTTTCCATATTTACATGGAAAACTTTTTAATAAAACTATTTCTCTCTGATGCTTATCTTTTATTTTATTATATCTTATTCCCATTTCAGCTCCTTCTTAAATTAAATAATAAAGAGAATAAATAGAGCAAGTCAGCAAAAGCGAACATTAAAAACACAACTATAAATTTAAAATTTGTGTTTTTAGTAAGCTAAGCCGTACTTGCTCCTTACTCTTTAAACAAAGTTACTTTTTAATTAATATCTAATAATTAAAACTCATAAGAAGATGTTGCCTCTTCTCCCTTGATTTTTTTCTCAACAGCTCTTATAAATCTAGGAATAGGCCACTCTTTATCCTCTTTTTTCTCTTCTTGTCTTGTATATATTCTAGTTAACTCCTCTTTATAAGCAAGAGCTTCCCCTTGATACTCCTCTATTGGTTTTACAGGATACTCTTTTAATCCTGGGTAAGTAGTATCTAATATTTTATTCCACTCATCTATTTGCTCTTTGTGAAGTGATAAGAAGAAATCAATATCTCCACTAAATCTAATCTCTTTAATTATATCTCCTACTTCTAATTTTTTAATTCTTTCAAAATCTACATCACTTACATACTCTCCAAATATAGTATGTTTACCATTTAACCAATCAGCAGGATATAGAGTCATAAAAAATTGTGAACCTCCTGTACCAGGTCCAGCATTTGCCATAGCTAACATACCTTGTTGGAAAAAGTCTAACCAGTTTACAAATTCATCTGGAATAGAGTATCCAGGTCCTCCTGTACCAGTTCCTGTAGGGTCTCCCCCTTGAACAACAAAGTTTTCAACAGCTCTATGTATTTTAGTATTGTTATAGTAACCTCTTTGAGCAAGGTTTATAAAGTTTGCCACTGTTATAGGAGCAGCTTCTGGATAAAGATAAAAAGTAATATCTCCCTGTGTTGTAATAAAAGTTGCTCTGATGTCATTATATTTAGCAGCTTCCTCTCTTCTAGCTATATCTCTTAGACTAGTACAAGAAAAAGCAGTAAGTACAAGTGTTAAAGTTAGTAAAAATTTTAATAGTTTCTTCATTGTTAAGTCCTCCCAAAGTTTTCTTTACTAGATTATACTATAATTTTCTCTATTTTCCAAGAGATTATTTTATCAAATATTTTTGTAGACTCTTAGTAGATAGAGTTAAAATTATAGATATACCAATTAGTAAAACTGATAGTGCATTGATAACAGGAGAAACTCCTAATCTTATCATAGAATAGATTCTAAGTGGAAGTGTTGATGAACCTGGTCCTGCCACAAAGAATGTAGTAACAAAATCATCAAAAGATAGAGTTACAGCTATTAAAAATCCAGATATTATCCCTGGAAGTATGGCAGGAATAATTACCTTTGTAAGAGCTTGCCACTCTGTTGCTCCAAGGTCATAAGCAGCCTCTACTATGGAATAATCAAACTCCTCTAGTCTAGATAGTATTATAAATAGTACAAAAGGAATATTAAATGTTGTATGAGCTATAAATATAGTAGTAAGTCCCAATTCAAACTTTATTGTAGCAAATAAAATAAGAAGAGAAACCCCTAAAATTATCTCTGGAATAACTAAAGGAACATAAGTAAGTGTTTGTAAATATTTTTTTCCTTTAAAGTCATACCATTGAAGTCCAATAGCTCCAAGAGTTCCAATAATTGTAGAAGTAAGCCCAGATACAATAGCTATTCCTACACTATATCTAAAAGCTTTCCAAATATTATCTGAATACATAAATAACTCTCTATACCACTTTAATGAAAATCCTTTCCATACCATAGATTTTCCATCATTAAATGAATATACTATCAATATAACTAAGGGAATATAGAAAAATAACATTGAAAGTATAAAAAAGAATAATGAAGTTCTTCTTTTATTCATCTTCAGCCACCACCTCTAGTTTTGTTTCTTTATTGCTAAGCTTCATAAATAATAGTATAGCTATTGAAGTTACTATTATAAGAGCTGCTGAAATTGTAGAAGCTAGAGGCCAGTTTCTAGTAACAGTAAGGTGTTGAGCAATTATATTTCCTAACATTGTAGCCTGTGTTCCTCCTACTAACTTCGGTACAGCATATGAACCTAGAGCTGGAATAAATGTAAATAGTACAGCAGTTATAATTCCTGGTTTTATATTAGGAATAAAAACTTTGAAAAAAGCTTCTCTATTAGTAGCCCCTAAATCTCTAGCTGCCTCTATAAGAGAGAAATCAAACTTCTCTATTACAGCATATAGAGGAAGTATAGCAAATGGTAAGCTAGTATAGACAGAGATAAGTATAACAGCTCCTGTATTGTACAATAGTTGTAATGGAGCATCTATTATTCCTAATTTCAATAATATATTATTTAAAAATCCATTATTTCCCAATACAGCTATCCAAGCATAGATTCTAATTAAAAAATTTGTCCAGAAAGGAATAATTACTAAAAATAATAATTCTTTTTTATATTTAGACCTAGCTATATAATAAGCAGTAGGTATTGATAATAGTACTGTAAATATAGTCACCATAATAGATATATATACCGTTTTAAATAAAATTGTTAAGAAAACCTTGTCTGTAAATATGTAGAAACTAGCTAGTGAAAGTTCCATCTCTACTCCACCATAAGTTCCCTTTTTCAAAAAGGCATATGCTAATACAATAACCATTGGGATAGCAAAGAAAACTATCAACCAAAGTGCTATTGGAAGAGTGTAGTATGTACCAAGTTTACTTTTCTTCACCAGATATCACCTCTACTAAGAAACCATCATCAGCGTCCCAAGCTATATATGCTTCTTCGTCCCACCAGATAGCTCCCTCATCATTATCATCAAAATACACAGCATGTTGTTTAAATACTTTAAAAGTTAACTCTTTATCATTATTTAAGAAAACGAAGTATTTACTTTGGAATCCAGAATAAATTAATTCATTTACATATACTTTTAAAACATTTATTTTTTCATTTTCATTTACAGCCTTTGGCATAGTTTTAGATAATTTAATCTTCTCTGGTCTAATAGATACCTTAACTCTATCTCCAACTTTTACAGGTTTGTCCATTTCAAAAACTAGACTTCCTAATTTCTCATTATAAAGTTTTGCAAACTCTTTATCCATAATCTCTGTAACTGTTCCTTCAAAGAAGTTATTCTCTCCTATAAAGTCAGCAACAAAAGAGTCAGCTGGAGATTCATATACCTCTGCTGGGGTTCCTACTTGTAAAATCTCCCCTTTATTCATTACAGCTATTCTATCTGATATTGATAGAGCTTCTTGCTGGTCATGTGTTATAAATATAAATGTAATTCCTACCTCTTCATGTATCAAGTCCAATTCAATCAATAGATTTTGTCTTAACTTGGCATCTAGTGCTGAAAGAGGTTCATCTAATAATAGAAGTCCTGGCTTATTAATCAAAGCTCTAGCTATTGATACCCTTTGTTGTTGCCCTCCAGAAAGTTGATTAGGCATCTTATTAATATGCTCAGAAAGTCCCACTAATTTTACAAATTTTTTAACTTCACTATCTATAGTTGCATCATCTATTTTCTTTAATCTCAAAGGAAAAGCTACATTTTCATATACAGTCAAATGTGGAAATAGTGCATATTTTTGAAATATTGTATTTACATTTCTTTTATTAGGTGGAAGTTTTGTAATATCCTCATCTCCTAAATAGATAGCTCCCCCATCTGGCTCTGTAAATCCTGCTATCATTCTAAGCAAGGTGGTTTTTCCACACCCCGAAGGTCCCAAAATAGAAAAAATTTCTCCATCTTTTATATCTAAGTTGATGTTTTTCAATACTTGAACTCCATCATAGCTTTTAGTAACATTTTTAATACTTATGTCTTTTTTCAATCTCATACCTCCATTACTCAGAATTATTATGTTCAATTCTTTTAGTTTAATATATTTTTTTTATTATTTAAAATATTTTTATTTTTTAATCACTTTGATGATTATATCATATATTATAAAAAAAGAAAAGAGATAATAATTAAATTATCTCAATACTATCTCCCTCTTTTACCTTTCCACCTTTTATTACAATGGTAAATATTCCCTCTCTAGGCATAATACAATCTCCTACAGCATGGTAGATTGCACAATGTGAATGACACTCTTTACCAATTTGAGTTACTTCTAATATAATATCATCATTGATTTTTAATCTAGTTCCAACAGGTAGTTTTGCACAATCCATTCCCTCTACTATAAGATTTTCTCCAAAATCTCCATCTACTACATTTCCACCTCTTGCAATGAAATCTGTAACTTTTTCTTTAGAAAGTAGACTCACTTGTCTATGCCAGTTTCCAGCATGAGCATCTCCTTCTAAACCAAAGTTTTCAATTAAAACTCCCTCATGTACATTAACCTTTTGAGTTCCTTTCTTTTCACTGATACATACTGCTACTATTTTTGCCATCTTATCCTCCAATTTCATTCATATATCTTTTATCAAAATTTTCATCATCTTTTTTTTCCATTTTATGTCTATCTGGTTTACTATCTATAGCTAATTGTATTTTTTCCTTTATTAATTCATCAGATACACCTGCTCTAAGTAACTCTTTTAAATTTAAACCATCATTCCAATGTAAACAAAGTTTTAAAAATCCCTCTGGTGTTACTCTTACCCTATTACATTTTTCACAAAAATTATGTGATATAGGAGTAATAAATCCTACACACCCTATTCCTTTCTCTGTTTTGTAATAAGTTGCAGGTCCAGAGCCTATTCTTTCATTAAATGGAGTTAGTTTTTTCTCCTTTAAAATAATATCTTTAACCTCATCATTTGAGATTGGAACATACTCTTTTCCCAATCCTATTGGCATAAGCTCAATAAATCTAATATCGATTGGATACTTTTCTGTTAGATTTACAAAATCCATTATCTCACTGTCATTTTTTCCTCTAACAAGGACAACATTGAGTTTAATTCTTTTAAATTTTAGCTCTATAGCTCTATGTAAAGAGAGTAATACCTTATCTAAATCTCCACCACCAGTAATCTCTTTAAATAAATCTTTTTTCAATGTATCTAAGCTTATATTTAAACTATGAATTTTTTTATCTTTTAAAAACTCTAACTCCTCACTCAACCTAATTCCATTAGTAGTAATATTAATCTCTTCAATGGTTTCAATATTATTTATAGTTTCAACAATATCTCTAAAATTCCTTCTAACTAATGGTTCTCCCCCAGTGATACGAATTTTCTTTATTCCTAAGTCTGAAAATATCTTTGTTACTCTTCCTATCTCTTCAACTGACAACAACTCATCTTTAGGAAGAAAAACTATATCTTTATCCCCCATACAATATTTACATCTGAGATTACACCTATCAGTTATAGAGAGCCTTAAATAATCTATATTTCTATTTAACTTATCTCTCATTTATATCTAATTTTTTCCTCTTTTCTAATTTTTTCTACACTTCTAATATAACATATTTATCAAAATATTTCTATATAAAAAATTATATTGACATATTTTATAAACTAGATTATGCTAGAAGTAAGGATGAGGTAAAGGGGTTGAGAAAATGTTAGAAATTAATAAAACTTTGGTTATTGTTAGAGGTGGTGGAGATATAGCCACTGGCAGTATTCAAAAATTATATAGAGCAGGATTTAAAGTATTGGTTTTAGAGATTGAAAAACCTTCTGCTATAAGAAGAGAGGTAGCTTTTTGTGAAGCTATCTATGAAAAAGAGATGACAATAGAGGGAGTTACAGCTAAACTTTGTAACTCTATTGAAGATATTGAAAAAGTCTGGAGAGAAAAAAAAATTCCTATATTAGTTGATTCTACTGGAGAATCTATATATAAATTAAAACCACAAGTAGTAATAGATGGTATTTTAGCTAAAAAAAATTATGGAACAAATAGAGAGATGGCTCCAATTACAATAGGGCTAGGACCTGGATTTACAGCTGGAGAAGATGTAGATGTAGTTATTGAAACTATGAGAGGGCATAATCTAGGAAAACTTATCTTTGAAGGTAAGCCTATGGCTAATACTGGAATTCCAGGAATTATAAAAGGGATAGGAAAAGAGAGAGTAATATATAGCCCATGTGCTGGTGTAGTAAAAAATATTTGTAAAATAGGGGATATGGTAGAGAAAAATCAAGTTATTGCCACAGTTGATGGAGTAGAAGTATTAGCTACTATAAGTGGAGTATTGAGAGGACTTATTAGAGAGGGATATGAAGTGCCAGAAAAATTTAAAATGGCAGATATAGACCCAAGAGAAGAGGAGCAAGCTAACTGTTTCACTATTTCTGATAAAGCTAGAGCAATAGGTGGGGCTGTATTAGAAGCTGTACTATATTTAAAAAATGAAAAAAATATATAGAGGTGTAATATGGAATTAACTATTTTAAAGAAGATAGAGGAAAAATTATCTCAAGGAGAGAGAGGTGCTTTAGTTACTGTAACTGGTGCTACTGGTTCTACTCCTAGAAAAAGTGGAACTATTATGGGAGTATTTAAAGATGAGCTAGTAGGAACTATAGGTGGTGGAAAGATAGAGAGTGTTGTTATAGATAGAGCTAGGCAACTTCTAGAAACAGGAGAGAGTGAAAATTTTGAATACAATCTTACTACTACAGATGAATTGCAGATGAATTGTGGTGGAACAATGAAAGGGTTTATTAAAGTTTTTTCCCCTTTTCCAAAATTGTTAATCTGTGGAGCTGGACATGTGGGACAAAAACTTTTCAAAGTAGCGAAAACACTAGATTTTGACTTAAAAATTATAGATGATAGAGAGGAGTTAAAGTTTGATATACCTGAACTAACTCTAGGAAATTTTAAAGATATCTTGACAAAAGAGAGAATTGATGGTAATACATATATAGTAATAGTAACAAGAGGTCATTTGTTAGATGAAGAGGTTCTTAATCTTGTAAAAAATAGAGGAGCAAAATATATAGGTATTATTGGAAGCAGAAGAAAAATTACAACTTTGAAAGAAAATCTTGAAAAAGTTGGAAAGATAGAAGACAATATCTATGCTCCAATAGGATTAAAATTATCTAATGGAACACCAGAAGAGATAGCTATAGAGATTTTAGCTGAGATACTAAAAATTAAAAATAATGGAGAGTTAATTCATAGAACAATTATTTAAAAAGGAGAAATTCTTTATGAAAAAGAAATTTGCAATGATAATAATGGGAAATGAATATAATCCTAATGAACACAAAGCTAAGTTCGAAACTACTTCTCAAATAACATATATTTGTACTATCAATAATTGGAATATGTTAAAAGAAACAATAGAATATCTACAAAAAGAGGGAGTAGGAGCAATAGAATTATGCGGAGCTTTTGGTAAGGAGAGAGCTCAAGAGATTGTAGAAATGACTAATTCAGAAATTGCTGTAGGTTATGTTGTACACGAACCTGAACTAGATCTATTATTTAGTAAATTTTTTGGAAATTAGGTAAAATTCTTTACAAAAGTAAAGATTTACATAAAAGAAAAATGTAGGAGGATTAAGAAAATGAGTAAAGTAATTCACACAGAAAAAGCACCAGCAGCTTTAGGACCATATTCACAAGCTA
>OGUD01000097.1_pt1 | contig 86970 bp, 75 predicted proteins | sample 1573671 | NCBI WGS metagenome assembly OGUD01 (sample SAMEA2582065, study PRJEB24529) | metagenome | biome: Human gut stool | place: China | collected 2011 | reverse complement strand
AGTGGTACGCAACACCTACCATGCAGGTTCCTAAGTACGCACAGCCGGGACAGGAAGCCAAGGAGCTTACAGTGCGCCTTGAACTTAAGGTTATAGCTGATGTCGGACTTGTAGGTTTTCCAAATGTAGGAAAGTCAACTTTTCTTTCCCGTGTTTCAAATGCTAAGCCTAAGATTGCAAATTATCATTTCACGACTCTTAATCCTAATCTTGGAGTTGTTGACCTTGAGGGAACCGATGGCTTTGTAATAGCTGATATTCCGGGGCTTATCGAGGGCGCATCAGAGGGAATAGGCCTTGGTCATGAATTTTTAAGACATATAGAGAGAACGAAGGTTATCATTCATATTGTCGATGCGGCAGGAACTGAGGGACGTGATCCTGTAGAAGATATTAAGACAATCAATTCTGAGCTTGAGGCATATAATCCTGAGCTTTTAAAGCGTCCGCAGATTATAGCTGCTAACAAGATTGATGCCATATATACAGGTGATGGCTCCGAGGACCCTATAAAGCGATTAAAGGACGAATTTGAGCCAAATGGAATAGAAGTATACCCTATATCGGCAGTAACCGGAAAAGGCGTTAAAGAGCTTCTATACAAGGTTAAGAAGATGCTTGACAGTCTTGACAAGGAACCTGTAGTATTCGAGAGAGAGTACTTCCCTGAAGAGATGTATGATAAAGAAGCATCTCTTACGGTTTACAAGGAAACTAACCATGTATTTGTTGTCGAGGGTGAGAAGATTGACCGAATGCTCGGATATACTAACCTCGATGACGAGAAGGGATTTGCATTCTTCCAGCGTTTCCTCAAGGAGAACGGAATCATTGACCAGCTTACAGCCATGGGCATTGAAGAGGGCGATACAGTCCGGCTCGGAGAGTACATGGAATTTGATTTCTATTTCTAAGTGTATTATCACTTTACGGATGTTCGGTAAGATTAGCTGTCCAGCCGCAAGAAAGCACAATTTATCTTGTGCTTTTGTGAACATTAGAGATAGAGTTCCCGATATCCCGATAGTTACTCAATGGTTAATATACCGGCTTAAAAAATATTGAGGAAATATTGAAGATATGTTATTATACATTATTTACAGAAAGGATATATCAGACATGATGACAACAAAGCAGCGAGCTTTTTTAAAGGGTATTGCAATGACTACAGAGCCTATTTTCCAGATAGGCAAATCATCTCTCACACCGGAGCTCACAGAAGCGTTAAACGAAGCTCTCAACAAGAGAGAGCTCATAAAGATAAGTGTCCTTAAGAACTGTCTTGATGACCCTAATGAGATTGCACAGATTGTATCCGAGCGTACCCATTCCGAGGTTGTTCAGGTTATCGGCAAGAAGATTGTTCTCTACAAGCAGGCACCTGATAAGAAGAACCGCAAGATAGAGCTTCCTAGATAGTAAGAGAGAAGCTTATAAGATAATTTTATATTATTGATTAACTGTTCATAACCACCAATAATTATAGTTACAGTTCATACAAATCCCCGCGTGTATTGTGCAAGCAATAAACCGGGGATTTATCTTTAATTGTAATTGGCGCATCACTGCTCTTTATAAGAACAAGCTTAACCTTGCAGGAAAGTACGATTCATTGTGTAGTTACGCGGATATATGTGAGGAATATGTATGGTTTTCAAATTACATTTAATTAAAAGGAGTGAATATATATGTCAAAGGATAAAAAATATCTTGAATCAGCGTCAGTCGGAATGGCACTTATGGACGCAGTTCCTGTACTGTTATTCTGCGGCAGTGCTTTTTTCGTGGGGTCAATATTTAATTCAGTACTATTTAAAATCGGTGCCATATTATGTATAGCCGCCGGGGCAAGCAAAGTGCTCTGGAAGCTGATACTTGCAACGGCACACAAAAATATCGTTATACTCAACAGACAGTTTCCGTATGTTATGGGTGGAGGCTTTCTTATAATATTGTTGTCACTATTTGTCGGACACAATAGTATAAATATGCGGCTTGTGTGGAAGAATGTATCTGCTTTTCCGGGAAATATTCTTTTTATAATCGGAATAATATGCATGATTGCCATGTTTATTTTTACAATATTTATGGATGCATCAAGCAAGCGCGACAATTATATTGAGCAAGGTGTGAACCTCGCTGCACAGCTATGCTTTTTTCTCGGCGTGATGCTTATATGGTATGCAAGCGACTATTATCGTGCTGATGAGACAGCGCTGACAGCTCTTAACGGAAGTGACGAGGTTAATATAATTAATATTGCAAACGGTAATATAATTCTGTTTGATGGAGAAGGAACCGACGCGGCACTTATATTCTATCCAGGAGCGAAGGTTGAATATACGTCATATGCACCGCTCATGCTTGAACTTGCAGAGAACGGTATTGACTGCTTTGTTGTGGAAATGCCTTACAATATGGCGATATTCGGTCTTAACAGTGCTGACAAGCTTATAAAAAAATATTCAGATGCGGATTTCATTTCTAATGTTAAGAGTGTGGGCATTGACGCAGCTAAAGTCTCAATAAATAACTCATTTCCGTATACACACTGGTATATTGGCGGTCATTCTCTCGGAGGAGCCATGGCAGCCTCATATGCATCCAAACACACAGACGAGCTTGATGGGCTTGTGCTCCTCGCAGCATATCCTACAGCATCCCTTGATGCAGATAACTTCAAGGTAATATCCATATATGGAAGTAATGACGGTGTACTCAACCGGGATAAATACAATGATAGTCTTAAATATATGCCTGCCGATTTTAATGAGCTTGTAATTGATGGCGGAAATCATGCGGGATTCGGCTCATATGGAGCACAGGCTGGGGATGGAGAGGAAAAAATCAGCCAGAAGGAGCAGTGGAGGCAGACAACAGATGAGATTGTAAATTGTATCTTAAATAAGACCATTGTTAAGGTAAGGCAGGCAGAGCATACCGCACTTAACAGTATGACCGAACAGGAGAAGGATGCTCTCATATCATCACTTGACAAATTTACACAGCTCTTAAACGGAGCAACACACATAATCAAAGAATAATCAATATAGTTACCATTTAATAAGGAGTGTAAATCATGAAAATTCAGTTATCTGACCATTTCACATACAGAAGGCTTCTGCGTTTTGTATTTCCATCCGTGGTAATGATGGTTTTCACATCGATATATGGAGTAGTGGATGGTTTGTTTGTTTCTAATTTTGTAGGGAAGGATGCATTTGCCGCCATCAACCTGATAATGCCGTTTCTTATGATATTCGGCGGTGTTGGTTTCATGTTCGGAACAGGTGGAAGCGCACTTGTAGCAATGACGCTCGGAGAGAAAAAGCATGAGCGGGCTAATCAGTACTTTACAATGATAATAGCTGGAACGGCGATTGTCGGAACGATAATATCAATAATAGGCTGTATCGCTATGCGTCCTGTTGCGATATGGCTCGGTGCTGAGGGTGAAATAATTGATGACTGTGTGCTCTACGGAAGAATAATGATGATATTCAATATTGCATTCATGCTTCAGAATGCTTTTCAGGGCTTTTTTATAACCGCTGAGAAGCCGCATCTTGGCCTTATAACAACAGTGGCAGCAGGACTTACCAATATGGTTCTCGATGCATTGCTTGTCGGTGTGTTAAAATGTGGCGTAGCGGGAGCCGCTATTGCTACAGGACTCTGTGAAACTGTCGGCGGAATAATCCCATTGATATATTTCTCACGCCATAACAGCAGTCTTCTCAAGCTGGTACGAACAAAGCTTGAGATAAAGAGTATCGCACGCGCATGCTGGAACGGAGCTTCTGAGTTTGTGTCTAATACAGCTTCCTCAATAGTAGGTATAGTATATAATTTCCAGCTTCTAAATTATGCCGGCTCTGATGGTGTTGCGGCAAACGGCGTGCTTATGTATGTGCAGTTTATATTTATTGCCATGTTCGTTGGCTATGCAATGGGTGGAGCTCCGATTATCAGCTATCACTATGGTGCAGGAAATACAGACGAGCTTAAAAATATGTTCAAAAAGAGTAACATAATTATGGGAATTGCCGGAAGCATTATGGCTGTGCTTGCATTTACGCTTGCAGGAGCACTTTCAAAAATCTTTGTCGGCTACGATGCGGAGCTTTATTCAATGACCAAGCATGCATTCAGAATATTTTCACTTTCATTCATATTCAGCGGATTTACAATATTTGCATCATCTTTCTTTACGGCACTCAACAATGGTGGTGTGTCGGCCGCGATATCGTTTCTCAGAACCTTTATTTTTAAGATGGCAGCAGTTATAATCATGCCTATTTTCTGGGATCTTGATGGAATATGGTGGTCTGTGACAATGGCTGAAGTGTTCGCACTTGTCATCTCTGTGATATTCCTGATTAAATATAGGAAAAAATACAATTATATATAGTAATCCACAGGGGCAGGAATATCTTGCCCCTATTTTCATATAATAATCATTATGCATATAACAAAATTTCACACGCAATAATCATTATAAATGGATTTTGAAAATCTATTGACGTACAATTTTCTGTACAATATAATAAAATGATGAACAAAACTGATATAAATAATGTAAGAAAAATATATTGGCAGATATCATTATAATTGATACCTTGTCAAAAAGGTCATAACTTCAATGCAGGCTTGTCAGTAGAATGATTGAGCCATACAATACACAAAAATATGATAACTATCAATATAAATATATCATAAATTATTAATACAAATAAAGTGCGATAAATCATTATTTCGCACTGGAAATGAGGATTAATATGCCACGAATCGGAATTATGGGAGGCACCTTCAATCCTGTGCACATCGGACATCTTATCATAGCGCAGCAGGCGCTTACAATACTTAAGCTTGATAAGATTTGGTTTATGCCGGCAGGTGATCCGCCACACAAAAATCAGAATATACTTGATAAAAATATAAGAAAATATATGTTAGAGCTTGCCATACAGGACAATCCGTATTTTGAATTGTTTACATATGAGCTTGAAAAGGAAAGGCCGAGTTATTCAGCTGTAACTATGACTGAACTTGATGAAATCTATCCTGATAATGAATTTTTCTTTATCATGGGAGCAGATTCACTGGCAGATTTTGATAAATGGTATCATCCGGAAATCATATGCCGGCATACAGCCTTAGTATGTGCTGAAAGAAATAATATTCCTGATGACAGGCTTGAAAAAATCAAGAAACATCTTGAGGAAAGCTTTGATGCACAGGTATATCTCATAGACACACCTCAGCTTGAGATTAGTTCAAGCGATTTGCGCAAATGTTTCTCAGAGGACTTTCTCTCTGCCAGATATATGGTTCCTGAACCGGTTTATGATTATATCATAGACAACAGGCTTTACATGTAAACAAACTTTACATGTAAAACAAGCTATATATGTGAAATAAGCTTTATACGTATAATACGATTAACACATACAATAAGCTTTGTATATACAATAAGTTTTATTATAAATATTGCAAAATTACTTTAATGTACTAATATAATATAACGGATGCAGATATAACGCATACTTAAGTATATATTTACTAAAATACAGAATCGGAGATTGCCATGGATAACGAACAGATTACATTAATTAAAAAGAATTTGATAAAAAAGCTTACACCTTCCCGTTATGAGCATACTCTTGGTGTAGCATACACAAGTGCGGCCCTTGCAATGCGCTACGACTGCGATATGGACAAGGCATTTATGGCAGGTCTTTTACATGACTGTGCCAAATATCTTTCAGGTGAACGCCTGTTAGAAAAATGCGCCAAGTTCGGCATAGAAGTCAGCGAAGCACAAAAACGTCAGCCTGATCTGCTCCATGCTAAGATGGGCGCATACTATGCCGAATACAGGCATGGTGTTGCAGACCCTGAGATTTGCCATGCTATCTGTTACCATACTACAGGCTGTCCCGATATGAACCTCCTTGACATGATAGTTTATGTGGCAGATTATATAGAGCCTAACCGCGATAAAGCTCCAAGACTTCCTTATTTTCGCGAACTCGCTTTCAGCGATATAAAGCAATGCACTTATGAAATACTTGAAAATACCATAGAATATGTCCGTTCAAAAAACGGAACAATAGATGAGACAACAGTGAAAGCATATGAGAGCTTAAAAGCCAAGATGTAATATGTCACTGGTTTTAAAATAAAATCTGTTAAAATAATCGCATTCGGAGGTAATATATGGATTCAAAGGAATTAACAAAAATAATATATAATGCGCTTGATGACAAAAAAGGAGAAAATATCAAGATTCTTGACATAAGCAGTGTTTCTGTTATCGCAGACTATTTTGTCATAGCTAACGGAAATAATATCAATCAGGTGCAGGCTCTTGCTGACAGTGTAAAAGAAGAACTTTATAAGCTTGGACTTGAACCTAAGAATGTTGAAGGCTATCGCAGTGCTTCATGGATTCTTCTTGATTACACAGATGTCATTGTACATGTTTTTTCAAAGGATGACAGATTTTTTTATGACCTTGAAAGAATCTGGCGTGACGGCAGGGAAATAGAGGTCGCTAATCTATGAATCTAACTTACGATGCCGCACTTGAAATTATCCACAATGCCCAGAAAGCCGGAAGTATAATGGGTGTGGATACAATGCGCGAACTTATGAGGCTTCTTGGCAATCCTCAGGACAAACTAAAGATTATACACATCGCAGGCACGAACGGAAAAGGCTCGACACTTGCGATGATTTCAACCGTACTTACTACAGCAGGCTATAGAGTTGGAAGGTATATCTCTCCAACTCTTATTACATATCTTGAACGGATACAGATTGACGGAGAATACATTTCGGAATCGGATTTTGCCCGGATAATGGGGGATATTGCCGATGCTGTAAAGGTCATGGAAGTCTCTGACCTAAGACTTCCAACCGCATTTGAGCTTGAGACGGCAGCAGCCTTCTTATATTTTTACAAAAAGAAGGTCGATTTTGTTGTATTAGAGACCGGACTTGGTGGTGAGTATGACGCAACCAATGTGTGCAGTAATCCTTTATGCTGTGTATTTACATCAATCGGGCTTGATCATATGGGTATCTTAGGCAATACTATTTCAGAGATTGCTTTGGTAAAATCAGGAATTATAATGCCAAAAACAACTGTAATCACAACAATTCAGGATGAAGCGGCGATGAATGTTCTCAGGCAGAAATGTGCTGAAACAGACAGCAGGCTTGTCGTGTCCGATTATACAATGGATGCTTCTAAAATCAATTATGCTGTATGTCCATGGAATGATGAATATACAAGTTATTTACATGCAAGAGCCGGACAGATTGAACTTGGTCTTCGCGGGACATACCAGATTATCAATTCATGCCTTGCGATATCGTGTATAGAATCCTTAATGGATATGGGCTATAAAATATCCTATGCAGATATCAGGGAGGGACTAAAAGCTGTACAGTGGTTTGGAAGGCTCAGTCTTATAGGGAAAGAACCGCCGTTTTTTGTTGATGGAGCACACAACGAGCCTGCCGCAAGGCAGCTTCGCTATTCGGTTCTTGAATATTTTACACCGGAAGTATTAAATGGCCGGAAGCTTGTGTATATTATGGGAGTTTTTTCCGACAAGGACTATGAAAAAATAATCGAACTTATGCTTCCTATGGCTGACCATATTTTTACAATAGCTACGCCCGATAATGTAAGAGCGATGGCAGCAGAGGAGCTTAAGGAATTCATCAATAAAAAAAATAACATTGCCACAGCCTGTCTTAATATAGACGATGCGGTAAAACAGGCAGTGACATATAATAACGGGGATGTGGTAGTGCTTGCCTTTGGCTCATTATCGCATCTTAACCGAATCAGAGAGGCATATGACGAATGGACAAGGAAAAGATAAAAGACGGTGTAAAGCTTATACTTGAAGGTATTGGAGAGGATATATCAAGAGAAGGTCTTATCGAGACCCCTGACAGGATAGCCAGAATGTATACGGAGGTTTTTGCCGGAATAGACAAAGACAGAGTTCCTTCCGAAGACAGCGATGCTGTAGTGCGGGAAATTCTTTCAAAGACATTTGAAGCACAAAAAGGGCAGCTTATACTCGAAAAGGATATTACATTTTATTCTATGTGCGAGCATCACCTGTTGCCATTTTACGGAAAAGCGCATGTAGCTTATATTTCTGACGGAAGAGTTGCAGGACTTAGCAAGCTTGCAAGAACGGTTGAGGAATATGCCAAGCGTCCACAGCTTCAGGAGCGGTTGACTACCCAGATAGCAGATGCTGTTATGAACTATCTGCATGCTGAAGGTGTCATGGTGGTAATTGAAGCTGAGCATATGTGCATGACAATGCGCGGCGTGAAAAAGCCGGGAAGCAAGACAATGACATATGTATGCAGAGGCTGTTTTGAAAATGATAACATTGCTGTAGACAGAGTCTTAAAGATGCTGTGATAGACGCAAAAGCTGTATATCAGATAAAATTAAGGTATGCGGCAACAGTGGACTAAGGTATTAAATATCCATATCGGCTGATAATGAAAAACATAGACAATTATAGTCGTACAGTGTATATAGCGTTAGGAACAGCATGTATAATAAATGCGGTAATATAGGATATCCTGAAAGGAGAAGCAGTATGCTTATTGGAAACAAGAATTTTGACTTAAAAAACAGTGCCTATGTGTGTGGTATTTTAAATGTCACACCCGATTCATTTTCAGATGGAGGGCAGTTTGATAACCTTGATGCCGCTCTTTTTCATACAGAAGAGATGATAAATGACGGTGCTTCAATCATAGATATCGGAGGCGAATCAACACGTCCCGGATATACCATGATATCGGACGATGAAGAGATAGCTCGCGTTGTACCTGTTATACGAAGCATAAAGGAGCGTTTTGACATACCGGTTTCACTTGATACATACAAGGCAGGTGTTGCATCAGCCGGTATAGAAGCCGGTGCTGACCTGATAAATGATATCTGGGGACTTATGTACAATACGGACACAGCCTCTGATGGCAGCATTATTTCGCCAATGGCAGCGTTGCTTGCAAAGGCAGGACTTCCTTGCTGTCTTATGCATAACAGAAAATCGGCTGAGTATAGTGATTTCCTTAGTGACTATCTTGATGACAACAGAAAAATTATAGACTGTGCATTAAAGCATGGCATTTCCAAGGATAAGATAATCCTTGACCCAGGTGTTGGCTTTGCAAAATCACTTGAACAGAATCTTATGGCAATAAACACTGTCGATAAGCTCTGTGAACTCGGCTATCCTGTTCTTCTTGGAACATCAAGAAAATCCGTTGTCGGACTTACGCTTGACCTTCCTAAAAATGAGAGAGTGGAGGGTACTGTTGCTACAAGCGTGATTGGGCTTATGCGTGGTGCATCCATATTCAGGGTACATGATGTCAAAGAAAATTTCCGAGCGCTCAAGATGGCTGCCGCAGTGATAGGGAAGAGCTTTAATAAGTAAAGAAATTGACCTCACAAGTCAAAATAACCGGTAATTTATTATGGGCGAAAATAGATTACTATAGTGGCAGATTAGAATCGGCTTGCGGTAATTTTGAATTTATATTTACAATTATACGCCCGGAAAAGAGGAATTAAAATGGATATAATACATATCAAAAATCTTGAAGTGTTTGCAAATCATGGAGTGTTTGAGGAGGAGAATACTCTCGGTCAGAAATTTGTAATAAACGCTGATTTATATACCGATTTTTCAAACGCTGTCGGGAAGATGGTATTTAATAAGGGCTTGCGCCATGTAGGATATGATACTGATGGGCTTGAATTATTTGAGGAGGGATTATGTCCTGCAGGATACTCTCCGGAAGATCTTGATGAATCCATCGATTATGGTGTGGCAGCACAGATGATTACTGATTTTCTTACACAGGATACATATGAGCTTATTGAAACAGCAGCCAGCCGGCTTGCACAATATCTACTATTGTCGGTACCTCATCTTAAGCAGATTCATCTTGAAATTAAAAAGCCGTGGGCTCCGGTAAGGCTTCCTCTTGAGACTGTATCGGTAGAACTGACGAGAGGCTGGCATAAAGTATACCTGTCACTTGGTTCTAATATAGGAGAGCGTGAGAAGTACATCCAGAACGCGCTCAATGCTCTTAAAAGCCATTCATGCATTGCGATTGACAAGGTATCACCTATATATGAAACCGAGCCGTATGGAGGCGTAGAGCAGCCGGGCTTCCTAAACTGCTGTGTGTCGATAGATACGATTCTTGAACCTGATGAGCTGCTTGATTATCTTCATGTAGTTGAAGCAGCCAACAATCGCACAAGAGAAATACACTGGGGACCAAGAACACTTGATATAGATATTTTATTGTATGATGAACTGGTTATGCATACACAAAAGCTGTGCATTCCACACATTGACATGCATAATCGTGTCTTTGTTCTCAAGCCTTTATGTGATATTGCACCTTATGCATACCATCCGGTAAAGAGGGCAGTAGTGCAGGAATTACTTGCAAATCTTGAAAAAAATAATAATTAAAAATATATAGTAAGAGTATAGCTAAAGCCGCAATGTATCATAGTATAAAATCATTGCGGCTTTAGCTCTTAGAGAAACTATACAATATTCGGTCTGATAAGGCGTATTGCCTTTCCTAAAATCTCAACATGGTCAACTATAATAGGATCCATGAAATCATTCTCAGGCTGTAGCCTGAAATGACCATCCTCAGCATAAAAACGTTTGACTGTGGCAGAATCATCAACGAGAGCTACCACAACATCACCGTTATTAGCTATATTAGTCTTCTCGACAATGAGATAATCTCCATCATATATTCCCATATTAATCATGCTCTCACCTTTTACTTTGAGAATAAATGTCTCTTCGTTAGGGAGCAGATTAGCAGGAAAAGGAAAATAATCTGTGATGTTCTCAACAGCAAGAAGCGGCTGTCCTGCGGCAACCGTACCAACTACCGGGATGCTTGTTATCTCAGTCTCTGTTCTCAGATAATTAAAACCATCATCCATAATCTCAATCGCACGAGGCTTGGTAGGGTCTCTCCTGATATATCCATTCTTCTCAAGAGTCTCAAGATGAGAATGGACGCTTGATGTAGATTTAAGGTGGACAGCTTCGCAAATCTCGCGTACTGCCGGAGGGTATCCCTTCATCAAAATCTCTTTCTTCAAAAAATCAAGTATCTCCTGTTGCTTAGGTGTAATTCTTCCGCTTGCCATATAAAATCCTCCTGATATGTAAATTCAGAAACAGATTAAATAAACATAATGAAAATTATCATTATCTTATCCATTTCTGTGTGTCAAATTTATCAACTATACATGATATAAATTAATATTTTTATTTTAACACAATATACAAAAAAATGCAAACAGATGTTCAAAATAAATGTTCAGAATAAGTGTTCGATTTATATATTGACAAACGCACGTTCGGATGCTATATTGTATTCAAGCAGTCAAGAATATATGTTCGATAAATACAACTTAGGAGGATATAATATGCAGACAACAACAGCTAACAATTTCACTGTATTAGAAGGTGGGTTATCCGTCAATGAAATATTAAGAAAGAGCCGAGTAGCAGCGGCGCGCAGACGGCGCATGAAGAAAATACGCATTATTTCATTTATTGTCATTTTAATTGCAGTATTGACAATAATAATATTCAGCAATGTTGTACGTGCAGAGCCAAATCTTGTCCCGGACAGCTCGGTAAAAGGTTACACGTATATAACCATTTCTAATAACGATACACTTTGGGGAATAGCCTGTGAATATGCAGATGAACATTACTCATCCGTTTATCAGTATATACGTGAAGTCAAGGAGCTTAACGGACTCACAGGCGATGCTATTTATTCAGGTTCCAAGCTTATCATTCCTGTGTATGTAACTGTTGACACCAGCCATACATATTCAATGGCTGACGGAGCCTTCCGTGATGTACGTTAAGCTTTTTTCACTGTCACACTTTAATTTTTATCATTCCAATCTTCAAGATTTCCGTTTTTTATCGCCGAGAACAGCCTTATATGGAATCCCGGTGCCTGTGAATTTATTTGCTTTATGATTTCATTAGCTTCATGCCTTTTTGTTATTCCGTCAGCAGGGCATAGATTTTTGACAACCGGAAGCTCGTATTTTTTTGAGAATCCTATTATATCAGCCTCAGGAGTCAGAAGAAGAGGGCGTATAAGAGTAAGATTTGTCTTATCTAAATGTGTCATTGGTGAAAAAGTATGTATTCTTCCTTCATATATAAGCGACATAAGAAACGTCTCATTGACATCATCACGGTGGTGTGCATATGCAATCTTATTACAGCCTAATTCAAGAGCCTTGTTATTAAATGCACCTTTTCTCAATTTTGCACATAATGCACATGGATTTGATTCCTGTCGGATGTTAAATACTATATCATTTATTTGTGTGTCTATTATATAATATGGCACATCCAGCTTTTTACACAATGCCTCCACGGCAGAGAAATCCATTCCATTTATCCCAAGCTTCACTGTTATGGCATACACTTCAAATTTTTTCGGATAGAAGTTTCTAAGCTTACTAAGTGCATAGAGCAGAGTAAGACTATCCTTGCCGCCGGATATCCCTATAGCGATTTTATCTCCATCGTCTATCAATCCATATTCGTCTACAGCCTTACGTGTATAGCTCAATAATCTCTGAAGTGTCATATGTTTTCTCCTTTATATGCAGTAAAATATCTCAGATTATAGCTTTTATTTTGAATATAGTCAAGTTTATATATAGTCAAGAGAATATATTTTTGATATAATAATTGATAGCCGGCTTGCAATACATTTGGTATCTATTATAAGCGTATTACGAGTGTTTTTAATAGCTGTGAGAGTTAGAGTATACAGCCGTTCGGTATCAGAAGAAGCAAATACATTTTGACACCAATATCATATATAATAGACAATCAATATATTAACAAGCCTATTTTTAATAGAAAGGTATACACATAATGGAAGGAAATTTTACAATACAGCAGCTTAATTTTAAGCTTAGAAAAGCATTAGCTTCCCAGAAGATAACAGAACTTACAGAAATACAGAGCTTATGTATTCCTCAGATTATAGAGGGACATAATGTATCAGGTGGTGCCAAGACAGGAACCGGAAAGACACTCGCATATCTGATTCCTGTATATGAATATCTGCTCAAGCTTCAGGAAGAACAGCCTCATGATTTTACATGTGTTATAGCTGTTCCGGCAAAGGAGCTTGCATTCCAGATTTCAAGACAGATAGAGCTATTATCAAAGAATCTTAATATCAACGCAAGAGCAGTGGTTGCAGTGGGAAATTTTAATATGCAGCGCATGGCGGAATCACTCAAAGCTAAGCCGACATTTGTAATAGGAACTCCGGCAAGACTTAAGGAGCTTATATCGCTTAAAAAGCTTCCAGCACATAAATGTAAATTTCTTATATTTGATGAAGCAGATCGACTTATTGATAAAGATAATATCAATCTCAGCATGGAACTTAAAAAATGCTTTTACAGAGACATCCAGACATTATTTTTCACAGCTACATTCGGTCAGAAATATCAGAATAATCTGGAAAAGACCGGTATTGATATTGTTAAAATATCAACAAGCCGTATTGTATCAACGCCTGAGACAATCAAGCATTATTATGTTGTATGTATGCACCGCGATAAGAATGAGACAGTCCGCAAGGTTATAAAGGCATCTAATGCCTCCAAAGCGATTATATTTGCTAACAAGAGGTATGATATCGATGAGATTACACAGAAGCTTAAATACCACAATTACAAGGTCGAAGCACTGCACGCAGAAGGAAATAAATTCCGCAATAAGAATATCGTAAAAGATTTCATGGATGGAAAGCTTCAATATATAGTAGCTTCGGATTATGCCGCACGCGGAATGCATTTTGATGATGTAGATGTAATTATCAATATAAGTCTACCTGAGGAACCTACTGAATATGTACATCGTGCCGGACGTTGCGGACGCAATGGCAAATCCGGAATCTGCATATCAATTATAACAGATGGCGAACTTAACAAAGTTAAAAAATTTCAGAAAGACCTTGCAATCAACATGGTTGAACGCAGCCTGTATCAAGGCAAGCTGGTTGCTAAAAAATAATCATAACAATAAAAGTGTAACTTTAGTGTATAGTGCAGCATTATTTAACAGTGCAATTTGCAATATAAAATGAAACGCTATATATGCATGCAACTATTCGCTAAACCTGAGTTTAGCGAATAGTTGCATGCCACTCCACCCACTAAAATGTACACAGAAATCAGGGTTAAAATGGCAGAAAAAACTTATCATGAGCAAGAACGCAACAAGTGCATTTTAGAACTACGGCAGCTTCAGACAGAGCTTCCCAAATTTCTTAAGGATTATTTCCGCGGCATAGAATATACTACAGCTCCCAGAACACAGATTGGTTATGCAATCGACCTCAAGACCTTTTTTGAATATATAAAGGAAACCAATTCAATATACAGGAACGTAGATATCCATGACATAGACCTGAGTATTTTGACTAAGCTCAATGCACAGGATATTGAGGAATATCTCGAATATCTCAAGCTATATACAAAAGACGGTCATGAATACTCTAACGATGAACGTGCTATCAAACGTAAGCTGTCAGCGCTTCGTTCAATGTACAATTATTTCCATAAGAACCGTATAATTAAGGAAAACCCTGTTACACAGGTTGACCTTCCGAGAATACATAAAAAACAGATTATCCGACTCGACAACGATGAAGTTGATGATCTTCTTAATGTTGTTGAAACAGGCGAATATCTAACCAAAAAACAGGCTGAGTGTCATGGCAAGTTAAAGGTTCGTGATTTGGCAATATTGACCTTGCTTCTTGGAACAGGTATCCGTGTGTCGGAGTGTGTCGGAATTAATCTTGATGATGTCGATTATGTAAATGATAGAATAAAAATTGTCCGGAAAGGTGGTTATGAGTCTTTTGTCTATTATAGCGAGGAAGTCAGACAAGCTCTGCTTGATTATATGGAAGAACGCGATGAGACTGAACCTCTTGAAGGACATGAAAACGCTCTTTTCCTATCATCTCAGCGCCGCCGCATAACCGTCCGCAGCATTGAACTTCTTGTAAAAAAATATGCCTCCACTATCACCGGCAAGCATATTACACCACATAAGCTCAGGAGCACTTACGGAACCAACCTTTATAAAGAAACCGGAGATATCTACCTTGTTGCCGATGTACTCGGACACAGCGATGTTAACACTACACGTAAACACTATGCTGAACTTGAGGAAGATAGAAAAAAGAAATTTAAAGACGCAGTCACTCTTCGACATAAAGATACTGATGATACACATAACATAGACCACTAAAAACTGAAAATTTTTGTTTATAAATTGTTAAAAAAGATTTTAAAAGCACAGTAAAATGAATTTTTATTTTTACAAGTAAAAATATCAAAAAACAACCTTATTCTATTGCATCCGGCTCTAAGCCAGATTCCAATAAAATAAGGTTATTTTTATACATGCAATAGATTAATCAACCTTCTGCAGCTCAACATCTAATGTCCCTACATTCCCATACACATCCGATGCACTAAAATGTATATGAACCTTGCCATCTTCCTCTGTCAGTTCATAACTTAGACCTTCGTCGCTTAGTTTACATAATTCTGTTACCGTAACCATACTTCGGATATATTCAGGATTTTCCATCTGCTCCTGATTGATTTCTGTTATTCCATCGTTAAGTGTGATAACAGGCGCTGTTGTGTCATTCACATGCAGATAACAACTGGTCTGCATGTAACCTCCATATATATCAGCAGCATAGAATTTCACTATATAATCGCCGGGTAAAAGAAAACCATTTACATTCATGCCTGCAATCTGAACATCTTCGTAAGCTGATAAATCCACTACACTCATAAGATAACTGCTTATATCAGAACCATCTTCAGCTGTAAGCATAACATCGCTAAAAAGAATATTTCTAAGGGACCTTCCACTCTCCTGATCTATAAACAAATACGCAATCTGACCTGCTTCATCAGATTTATCTGAGACGTTGTTTATAGAGCCAAGCTTGTATGGACTGAATACATAATTCGCTTCACTGTCTGTCGGATCACAGCTAAAGCCCTCCGGAATATCCGGAAGTTTATTGTTTAATAAATATTTGGCATCAAGTGTATCTGCTACAACTGTATTGATATCGCTGTATTCTTTACCTGACAGTAATTCTTTTTTATATAGCTCACTATCCTTAAAGTTTTTACATACATATACTTCAGTGCTTCCCGGAACATTTTCATATATAGCTTTTGCGGCTGCGACAGATAATGTTATGCCTTTGCATTCATTGTAATTGTCATCGGACGAATAATCACTATTATTGTTATAATCATTTATGGATTCATATGATTCTATAACAATAGAATTATTTTTCCCGTTCTCTGTGTATAGAGCTGAATGAAACTCTATTCCGTTTATCAATGAATAGTATTGTACATAATACTCAGCATCATTGTAATCGAATTCTGTCCACACTGCTTTTGATGCAGATACCAGAATATCACTTAAAATAACCTGATTTTTACTGCCAAGATAGCTCTTAACATTATCACCTATATTACATTTTGCAGCACCTACGATATCTATAATATCGTCCGATAAGTTGGTTTTGCAATATGCTGCTACGCCATCTTCAACAAAAATATACATCCTATAGGCAGCTACAGCATTCATATCATCAGATTTATCGCTGCTGTCTGATTGAATTTCATTAATATCGGTCTCACTGAATGTGGTTTCTTCATCTTTAGGATCATATCCCTTCAATATAATACTGGCAGCAATCAGACAAATTGCTGCCAGCATTACAACAACCAAAGTATAATAAACTTTATTGTTCTTATTGTTACGGATACTTCTTAGGATACTTTTATTTTTTTTGTAATACATAAACTCCTTCACTTTCAAAACATCCTGTAAGCAATTCCCTAAATGACAAGCAAATATATAACATACTTATCATCGCTCATATATGATTATATCATATGTGATATTAATTCAATATTACTACATACACAAACATTAACATTTTATGTCTGATTGTTAGATAATTCCTCCTGCATACTCCTGCTTTGTCTTTATGTATTGCTTAAGCAGTTCGACTGTACCATCCACACCCAAAATACTTGAGTCTATACATAAATCATAACTCTTAGAATCGCCCCACTTTTTGCTTGAGTAATAATTGTAATAATTAGCTCTCTTCTTATCTGTTTTAATGCAGAGATCCTTGGCTTTCTCATCAGTATAACCGTAAAGCCTCTTGATACGTGCTACCTTTGCATCCATCTGTGCCTTAATAAATACTTTAATAGTGTTATCATGCTCTTCAAGTGCATAATCAGCACAACGTCCGACAATAATACAGCTCTCCGAATCAGCAAGCTTCTTTATCGCATCAAACTGTGCTAAAAATACTTTATGATTCAATGGCATATCGATAAAAGAAGATGTAGAATAGCCCATAGAATATGTATCCATTACTAATGAATAAAGAAAACTGTTAGTAGGCTTCTCGTCATGGTTGTGAAAAAGCTCTTCGCACATTCCACTCTCCTTAGATGCCAATGCAAGAAGTTCCTTATCGTAACATTTAATTCCTAAGTCTGCGGCCAGTTTACGACCTATCTCTCTTCCTGCACTGCCATACTCACGTCCTATTGTAATAACTAATGGTTTACTCATATGAACCGCTCCCTTCATATATCTACAAATCAGCAGATATTTTTTCTATGCATTATATTATACACTAATTTACAGATAATTTCCACCCTTTTTTATTAAAGATAGAAAATCTAAATTTTTTATACATCTGCAAAAATACTCAAAACCCGGTTTATGGTGTATTTTTGCACCATAAACCGGGTTTTCAGATTCAATTATCAAGCTTATAATATAATGTACAAAATTAAATATAAGACAACTTAACTATTTTGCAGCAGCTTTTTTCTTCTTGCCAAACAGAGTATCCCAGCCTTCAACAACAAGGAATATAGCAAGTATTACAAGAAGCGCACCTATAATAGCCTGAGCCCATGGTCCCCAATCGGCTCCACCCTTTGATATAATACCAATCTGGTTCTTGATTGTAAGACATAATGAGCAGATTGTAACGACAATCATAAATGCCATAGGAATTAAGAACATCTTATTATTCTTGCCGCAATTAGCTAACCATGCTGCAACAGCTAAAAGACCGATTCCGGCAAGCAGCTGGTTAGCTGCACCGAAGAGTCCCCATATCTTAGAATAGCCTGTCATACCGAGAGCAATACCAAGTACAACTGTAAGGGTTGTTGCAAAATAAGGATTAACAAGAACCTTCTTCCATCCCTGCTTTACATCCTTTACAGTCTGCCCAGGCTCAAGCCAGAACTCCTGGAACATGAAACGTGCAAGACGTGTTGCAGTATCAAGCGATGTAAGACAGAAAGCTGAGTATGTAAGTGTAAGCAATGTTCTTAATATATTAACTGCCTTAGGTCCAAGGCCGGCGTACATGTTGGCAATACCACCTGCAAAGATACCTGTAGCACCCTTAAGAGGTGTATCCGGGTTAGCTGCATTGTACTTGTATGCATAGTTAATTGCACATATTGTAACAACAGCTAAAACACACTCAAGAAGCATTCCGCCGTAAGCGATAGGCTTGGCATCCTTCTCCTTGTCAAGCTGCTTGGATGTTGTACCTGAGGAAACAAGCGAATGGAATCCTGAAATGGCACCGCAGGCTACAGTTGTAAAAAGTACAGGGAACATATACTGTACACCGTTTCCGTTATCAATAGCAAATCCTTCAAACGCCTGAAGTCCGTCAGCTCCGCCTAAATTTGCATGAGAAATAAATACTCCGATAAGCGCAACAGCTAACATTGCATAGAGAAGGAATGAACTCAAATAATCTCTAGGCTGAAGTAATATCCATACAGGAGTTACCGAAGCGATTGCGATATAAAAGCCTACAACTATCATCCATGCCTTATAAGAAAGGTAAATAGGATGGAAATTCATACCGATAGCCATACACGCTACAATTGCAAGCACACCGATGATTGTAGCAACTCCCATAGGAACATTACGTCTATAGACAAGGAAACCAAATATAATCGCAATGACAATAAATAAAAGTGAAACCATTGCAACTGACGCATTCGTATCTTTAACTGTCTCAATAACAGCTGCACCGGTAGCATCCGTTGTACCGAATGTACCTGCAACGATGGAAGCAAATGCTGCAACTACAAGAATAAGTGTAAGATATGCAAAGGTAATAAAAAGTCTCTTTGCTCTCTTTCCCATATTGACAGAAATAATCTCACCGATTGATTGTCCATTGTGTCTAAGTGATGCAAACAATGCACCAAAATCGTGTACACCGCCGAAGAATATGCCGCCGACTAATACCCACAGAACAACAGGTACCCAGCCAAAAATTGCTGCCCCGATAGGTCCTGTTATAGGTCCTGCGCCTGCGATTGATGAAAAATGATGTCCCATAAGAACAGGCGCCTTTGCAGGGACATAATCAACGCCGTCCTCTAATTCGTGAGCCGGTGTCGGAGTGTCACTTTCACCTACACCCCACTGCTTGCAAAGCCATCTTCCGTAGAAAATGTAACCACAGACAAGGATTGCAACACAGATTAAGAGAAGTACTAATGAATTCATTTTAACTCTCCTTTTCCTTTTTGTGATAAAATATTTTTTTCATAAATTTCGCTGATGGTTTTCCGGAGAAGTTGCTGTCAATAATCGAATCATTGAAAACCGCAACAACATTATGATAATCCATCCATCCATGAAGTGAAAAATGAAAACTTTTGTAAATGCGGGTTTTCTTAATAGCTTTAATCACGTCTGCATCACATGAATCGCATAAAAAAACCGCTGTAAGATATGTATACATATGTCCCGGACGGACATTTAACCGCTCCATTCCATCCGAATATATATAATCCCTGCATTTTTTAAATAATTCCATCGAAAGTTCCGGCATACTGAATAAATACAAAAATTCTTCCCTGTCAGCTGACCATAACTCAGCTTTCTGCGATATAACATACTTCTGTGAATGTTCGAAAAAATCACATCTGGCAATAAGAGGATAGCTTTCTTCTGATATAATACTCATAACTTCTTCATCTGTTCTACCCTTATGACTGCCACCTTCACGCACAGCCGACTCACCACCATCAAATCTATGGATATTATAGTATGATTTGTAGAGCCTTAGCAGCTTGCTGCATGCTTCCTGACGCGTCAGTGAAAAAGATTTATTAGAACTAAACATACTGTCTCAACCTTTGCTTTTAATAAAAAATCAATTTAAAAAATGATTATTGTAAGAATATCATTTTTATTTAAGGATTTCAATAGAAAATTCATAATTTTTTAAGAATTTATTTTGCACAGTAATTGGGTAAAGTAGTAAGGCAGTGGTGCCTCAAATTCCATATATTCACCGCTGCGAGGATGATTGAAGCCTAATATCCTCGCATGAAGCGTCTGTCCCTGAAGCTTGAATGGTGATTTGTACGGGCAGTACAGCTCATCACCTAAAAGAGGATGACCTATGCTTGCCATATGCACTCTTATCTGGTGGGTTCTGCCTGTTTCTAATGTACAGCGGATATATGAAAATTTTTCATAGCTTTCTAATACCTCATAGTGAGTTACCGCACGCTTTCCATCCTTAACGACAGCCATCTTTTTTCTGTCAGCACTGCTTCTTCCAAGCGGAGCATCGACAGTGCCTGTGAGGTCATCAAAATGACCATAGCATATCGCCTCGTAGTGTCTTGTAATAGAGTGAATCTTTAGCTGCTCCGAGAGCGACTGATGTGCAAAATCATTCTTACAAACAACGAGCGCACCTGTTGTGTCCATATCTATCCGGTGTACAATTCCCGGTCTTAATATTCCGTTTATCCCCGAAAGATTATCCTTGCAATGGTATAATAATGCATTGACAAGTGTTCCCGTATAATGTCCCGGAGCCGGATGCACGACCATTCCCTTTGGTTTATTCACAACAATCAAATCATCATCCTCATATAAAATATCAAGTGGAATATCCTCCGGTTCTATATTAAGCTCCTCCGGTTCCGGGATGACAAGCGATATAATATCTCCATTATCAAGCTTATAATTAGCTTTTACAGGCTTTAACTGTTCTGCATCCTTTCCGCATTGTACTTTTCCGTCCTTAATCAGCTTTTGCAGCTGGCTTCGTGAAAAAGACGAAAGCATGTCGGCAAGATACTTGTCGACACGCTCCCCGGCATTTTCACTATCAACTTCCATATAGAACGGCTCATTATATTCAAAAATAAAGTCATTCATATTTAATCTCCGTTTTTCTTTTTAAAGGAAAAGACTCTGCTCATCTCGTCCTCATCCTTATAATAAAATATAAATAAAAATATAGCAGCGATACAGGATATTACAATATAGCAGTCTGCAATATTGAATATAGGAAAATCAATCAATTCAAAATACAGAAAATCCTGAACGCAGCCGTAAACGCTTCTGTCAATACGATTGCCTACGGCACCGGAAAATAACATTATCGAAATTATATTGAGCGGAAGCATGCGCTTTGACACCGGTATTCTCTGATACATAACCGCTACTATAACAGCAATGACAATCGGAAGCCAATTAAGAATAACATTTCCTCCAAGCATTCCCCAGGCTGCACCGTCATTCTGTGTCCATGTAAGGGAAAACACTCCGTTTATCACTTGAATAGGACCATTTACACGCAGACTAGAATATGCCCAGTACTTTGTAACATGGTCTATGACAAGCAAGACACCTGCAATAGGAATAGTCATAAGCATCTGTATGAATGATTTATGTTTTATATTATCCATGATAGCCTCTCAATATTATAAAATTTCTTTTAGTGACTGTGTCATCTCATCATAAGTCACTGTCTTATCAATAATGGCATCACCTAACTGCTTTAATAGGATAAATTTGACTACACCATTCTCCATCTTTTTATCTGATTTTGATACTTCAAGAATGGAAAAAATGTCAAGTACTTCAACCTTCGTTTGAAAACCATATTTCCTAAGCATTTTTCTTATAGCTGCATAGTCATCTTCGCTGATATATCCACGCTCCTTTGAAATGTATGAAGCGCATATCATTCCAAGAGCAACACATTCACCGTGATACAGCGAAAAATTCATCAGTTTTTCAACAGCATGTCCGAGCGTGTGTCCAAAGTTGAGCAGAGCACGTTCACCCTTCTCTGTCGGGTCATTATTAACAACGTCAGCCTTAATAAGGCAGCTTCCGTATACCGTCTCCATGATATATTCAGGCTCTAAAGTCTTTATATGCTCATAGTTGGTATCAAGATAATCAAAATACTCTCTGTTTTTAATAAGACCATGTTTTATAATTTCACCAAAGCCTGAGTTGAATAATCTGACTGAAAGTGTTGATAAGGTGTCTATATTTATATAGACTAACCTTGGCATATGAAATGCACCGACCATATTCTTATATTTAGCGAAATCTACTCCGGTCTTTCCGCCTATACTTGAATCAACCTGTGCAAGCAGTGATGTAGGCACCTGAATAAAATCGATACCTCTTAAATAAGTAGCAGCTGTGAAGCCGGCAAGATCACCGACAACACCTCCTCCAAGTGCCACTATCATATCTCTGCGTTCAAAATGCTCTTCTATAAGATATGTATAGACAGTCTGCACAACATCAAGATTTTTATTGGTCTCTCCGGCAGGTATCGTGAATATATATACCCTATTTCCGGTTCTTTCAAGCACTTCCTTTAATTGTTCTGCATATATAGGCCCTACGTTTGAATCAGTAACAATACAGAGCTTAATGCCTTTAATTCCAAGCTTATCAAATTCTTCTGTTATGGAATCAAAACCCTGATTAATCACGATATCATAACAATGTTCATTATTTTTTTTAACATCTACTCTTCGGTTCATAATATATCCTCCATCAAACATACAGATTCAGTACAACCATATATCGTCCTTTTTTAGTCTCACTCTTTGTGTACATATATTTAAAACGACCTCTGCCGCGGACTGAGATTATCTCGCCCTCCTTAAGATTATATGCATTTGTTGTGATAAGTCTGCCATTTACAAAAACCAGACTATCCTCTATATATGATACACTATGGCTTCTCGACTCATTGAAAGCAAGACTTATCACAGCATCGAGCCTCAATGAAGCAACTGAGCCGACAATTTCTTTGTACGATGGCGTAAAATCCTTGTCCAGTGTGCAGTTTCTTGTGCAGCTTACATAGTCATTTTTGACTCTTGTCAAATTATCGGCTATAAATTCGGCTATTTTTTCAAGACAGAACACATAAGCAGAACCTTCAGAAATAATTATATCTCCAATAAGTGAACGTTCAATTCCAAGGTTCATAAGTGCACCGAGAAAATCTCTGTGGGTAAGCTCTCCTGCAAACCTCTTATCCGCTTCTATCCTTATTATTTCGATTGGAAGCTTATAATCATAACCACTATATGGCAGAAAAACGGCGATTTTCCGCTCAGCATACTCATATCCACCATCTGTCAGAACACAGACATTTGAAAATACTCCTTTTGAAGAACCATGAGCATTTTGTTCCAGAATATTCTGTTCATTCAGGTTAAGAAAACCGGAAAAAACCGGAATATTCCGATTATAGCATATATTTGCTAAATCAGACAATCTTCCGGCTAAAAGCTGTTCTTCCTTATTCCTGTTACCAGAGACATCACGATTAATTTTTGAATACATACTTAGAACTTCCTGTCAAATCTACCGAACCGTCTAGCATCTCATCAAAATTACCGGATATATCTACGTTACTTGGAGTGATCACAAATATGTAATTAGTAACCTTCTGAAGATTTCCATTCATGGCATACACTGAGCCGGAAGTAAAATCGAGTATTCTCTGAGCAAGATCAGCATTGAGTCCCTCAAGATTGAGCACAACAGGCATTGCACCGGACAATGTATCACATATTTCTCTTGAATCTTCATATGTCTTAGGTCTAATTACTCGAAGCTCCATCTTACCGGCACCTCCCTGAATTGATTTCATATGAACTACTTTCCCATAATTCTTTTTAGACTGTCTAACCTGCTTCTGTTCTGATTCGTCATCATCATTGAATAAATCACTATCATCATCTTTCTTACCGAAAAGCTTCCTCTTAGGAGTCTCATCCTCATCTTCATCATCATTGTCGGAAGCTTCTACAACACGTCTTCCCCTCTTTGATGTCTTTTCTTCCCAATCATATCCGTCATCTTCAAAATCATCTTCATCTTCGCTAAGATTCAATCCATTTAAAATATTCTTAATAATATTAGCCACTGTAATATCACTCCTGTAACAAATTATAGTTGCGGGCTCCAAAAATACCTGTTCCCACTCTCACAATAGTCGCTCCTTCTTCAATAGCAACCTGATAATCTCCCGTCATACCCATAGACAGGATACTCATATCTGTATTATCAATGTTTTTAGCTTTCAAGTCAACACATAATTTCTTCAATTTCTTAAAATATTGTCGATTTTCCTCGGAATTTGTAACAAATGGTGCTATAGTCATAAGACCGCACACATGAACATTCAAAAGCTTAGAACATTCCCTGACAAGATTTTCCACTTCATCACATGCAATCCCGAACTTGCTCTCTTCACCAGCCACATTTACTTCGATAAGGATATCCATCCTGGATCCTATCCTTGCAGCTTCCCTGTCTATCACCTGTGCAAGATGCAGTGAGTCAACAGAGTGTATCATAGCAACTTTATCAATCACTTGTCTTACTTTGTTAGTCTGAAGATGTCCTATCATGTGAAAAACGGCACCGGGCATCTCATTTATGCGTTCATATTTTTCACAGATTTCCTGTACCTTATTCTCTCCGAATATTCTCTCTCCGGCATTGTACGCAGCAAGCAGTTCCTCAAACGGCTTAGTCTTGCTTACAGCTATGAGTTTAACTGATTCCGGACTTCTTCCGGACTTATTGCACGCTTCTTCCATATTAATGTGGACATCTGATAGATTATGGACAATATATTCATATCCTTCATCATTTTTTGAATGTTTAACATTTTCTTCCACGTCTTTTACCTCCGTAAAATAATCAATGTCTTAACTTTAAGTCAATGATTTTTATAAAATATCAATACATAATCTGATTCTCTGTAACCATATCCGCATTCAGAATGATATGATCATATATTGACAATCCATACTTGGTTCCGAGCTTCACTATATAATACTCATCATTTCTGTCAAGGATTTCAACTTGTCTGAACTGGCAATAGCCCTTGTTGACACAGTAGGCTCCCTTTAATATTGAAACAGTACCTATGATATATTTTTCATCTGTAACTGAGACCTCATCCTCTGAAGGCGGCATTACAATACAGTCACCAACATTGAATAAATCCTTATTGACATAATAATACCCGTCTATCTCCGCATAATATGTTGCATCCACGAACTGTCTTGTCTGATTGCCCTGTGTATCATATGTAAGTAATATGAAGCCTGAATTCATATCATCTCCTCCGACACAGCCATATTCAGTAGGTATCGTGTAGAATTCCTTTTCACATACAGAGCTTACAGGAATCTTAAGTCCGGATGATATGTCCTGTGATATCTCAAAATCCACAAATCTGCTATCAAGAAAATTAACAACATAGTTATCAAGCGAGAGCAGCCCATAGCTTCCATCAGCTGTATATATAATAGAAAATCCTGCTGTTGTAGTTATATTCTGTGAAATGAACCTGACTTTTACAGATGACATATCCGAATATAAATTCACTTGATTTTCTGTCAGAGGAAATACTATTTCCCAGTTATCAGAATTAATTTTCCTGTATAAAACATCACCTGAAGCAATCAGATCCCTGTTTTGCAGATTGTTCTGCACATATTCATCAGTATTAAATGCCAATGAAGTTATAGCGTCCTTCGTGATTCCAAAAAGAGAATCAGTTGTATAAGAAACTAACGTAGACTTATCAGGTTTGATTATATGAACCAGATTATTATTTTCACCTGTAAGTTTCTCAAGATTTGACACTTTATATGCAGCATTGAATCCACTGACTGCGCTGTTGACACTGTCAAGAAGGTTGTAAGTCTGATAATAGCCGAGGGAATCATAGGTTTTCGCATAGTTTACAAGCTTATGCCCTATATTATTGATTGCTGATAAGCTCATGCTGTTATCTATTGCATCCGCTGTAAGTGCAGCAGATACACTGCCTGTCTCATCTACAATACAAATAATAGTCTCTGCTCCTGCTCTCTCATCCTCACTCAAAAAATAGTTAATATGTCCTGAGACAGTTGAATTCTCCAATGTCTCATCAAATATAATAATTCCTGAAAAAGTGTTATCAGATACAAGCTGTCCTGCACTTACTTCATAAGTGAGTACCTTATCCTTTGTAATGTACAAATATAAGCTGATAAGAAGATATATGAAAATAACAGTCAAAAATAATATGCCGACATTAAAACGAGGCATATAGTGAAGCTTAACAACATTATTATTTTTTTTATATTTATTTTGAACAGCCATTTTCCAACTCCAACCATTAATGTATATATATAACTGTATAAAAACATCTTAATTTTCAAATTATAATTTTGTAACAAAATAATCTTTTAAACACGGCGTTCTGGCACAGCGCTCTATAAAAGAAGCGCACTATAAGCGCAGAAAAGAGGTAATCATGAATAACAGAGGATTTGATTATTTTGCCCTGACCATCGCCATTATCGGCGCAATCAACTGGGGACTTATCGGATTCTTCAAGTTCGACCTTGTAGCATTTCTTTTTGGTGATTTAACTGTTCTTTCAAGAATAGTCTATGCTATAGTCGGCATTTGTGGTCTCTACCTTATAAGTGTATATGGCAGAATCACAAGCTTCAACGAAGCGTAACAATTATACACTTCAAGCCGCGGGATTATCCTGCGGCTTGTTATTATGACTCTGCCTGAATGCCTATTGATATGAAGCTTTTTCAAGCAGGTAACTCATCTGATTGTATAACTTATCTCTTGATTGTGCATTAAGTATTATCGAAATGAATCTATGTCCTGTTGTCTGTGATTCGCTTAAAATTACAAGACAATAGCCAGCCGCCTCTGTATAGCCTGTCTTTCCACAGATAACACTCATTCCGTTCGGCGCAGCAACACTTCCATTGATAAACTGATTACCATTTGTCCATGTCGGAACAATAGTATACTTTCCACGCGTGAATGAAGTCGTATATTTCACTGTAGATGCTATCTTGACGAACTCAGCATTCTTTATTGCTTCGTTAAAAATCAGATACAAATCATATGCAGTAGTATAATGCTGCTCATTTGTAAGACCGTGTGGGTTAACAAAGTGTGAATTGGTTGCACCCAGTTCAAGTGCACGCTCATTCATCATGTCAGCAAATGAGCTTATAGAACCTGCTACTGTTGTCGCAACTATAATTGCAGCATCATTTCCTGAATTAACAATAGCTCCGTAGAGGACCTGCTCTAATGTAACCACATCACCAACTCTGAAATCGCATATCCATACATTGTCCTCATCGATTCGTATGCTCTCATCAATAGTAGCAACCTGACTTATATCCGCACTTTCAAGTGCAACAAGTCCTGTAAGTATCTTTGTCGTACTTGCCGGATACAATTTTAAATGAGGATTTTTCTGGTATACTATTTTACCATCAGTTATGTCAACTAATAGTGCCGCTGAAGCAGAGACAGCTCCATCATCTGTATTTGACGAACCACTCTCACTTACTGCAAGGTCTGCTGCAAATCCTTTCGCAGTTGATAATGATGAGCTTAGAACATAATCATAAGCAATATTATTTTCAATGGACAGCCCATTCATTGCGGCGCTTGTCTCATCCTTACACCCTGAAAGTGTAAGCATTGCAATAAGCATCAACGCAAGAGCACGCAAAAAACCTGTCTTTCTTTTTTTCATTACATTTAATTCCTTCCAGTTGTTACTTATACATTTCACGCCAGTCAAGGTCTCCCCGCTCAAGAGCCTTAATCATGAGCTCGGCGGTTGCGAGATTGGTTGCAAAAGGTATATTATGCATATCACAAGCCCTAAATATATTAGATGCTTCTCTTTCATCCTCATGTGAGCAGTTATCAGGATCTCTAAGATAGATAATCATATCTATCTGATTCATTTCAATCATAGAACTTAATTGCTGCCCTCCGCCAAGGCGACCTGAAAGAAACTTGTGTACACTCAAATTTGTGACTTCTTCAACCAATCGTCCTGTTGTTTCCGTGGCGTATAACTCGTTACGGTTCAAAATCCCCCTGTAAGCAATACAAAAATTCTGCATAAGCTTCTTTTTTGAATCATGTGCTATTAAACCGATATTCATGTCTACCTCCAAAGTTATTGTATGGCTTCGTTCACCGATTCAAACATCGGATGCTATTGTCTTGTCCTTTGCAGACTTACATTGAGGACAAAACCCATTCCGCCAAACAAAGATATAAGTGAGCTAAGACCGGAACTGATAAACGGAAGTGGAATTCCCGTGTTAGGAAGAAGTTCCGTTGCCACTCCAACATTAATAAATACCTGTAATGTCAATAAAACTGCCATACCTGTACAGACCATGCGCCCCGTCATATCCGGGGCAAATATGGCAGCCAGAAAACATTCTACAATTATAAGAAACAACACTCCCAGGACTATGCAGCTTCCTACAAAGCCCATCTCTTCACCAATTATCGCAAATATAAAATCATTTACCATCTCTCTTGAAAGGTAATTAGCATTCTTCAAAGACTCTGTGCTGTCATTGTAAAGACCTTTTCCATATAATCTTCCTGAGCCTATCGCCAGCACGGAATTATCCTGCTGATAACGCTCATCGTCATATTCTGCCGGATAGAGAAATGCATTAATTCTGTTCATCTGATAATCATCTAAAAGCTTCTGTTCGGGCTGCTGGATATAAATTAACGCAGCCGCTGCAACCGGAATAAATATCGCAAGCATTATGCCTATCTTCTTGTAACTTATACCAGCTGCAAAAATTAATATTATTGTAATACCTGTAACAAGTATTGTTGTCGATAAATCGGGCTCCTTTTCTATAAGAAGCAACGGAATACCTGCTAACACAGCTGTCACTAGGATAAACCACCATTTTGAAATTCTTTCTTTATTTACAGTTAAAAACTTTGCCAAAAATAAAATTGTGAATATTTTAGCAAACTCTGACGGCTGTATAGTCAGTGAAGAACCTATGTCTATCCATCTCTTAGCGCCATGGTGAGTATCACCTATCAACAAAACAGCTGTAAGCAGTCCTACATTAAATACATATATAAGCCAGTAAAACTTAAGCACCCAGCTATAGTCAATAAGCGAAATTAATATCATCCCAGAAAAACCGATAATCATACCAACCGCTTGTTTTATAACTGCCTTGCTGTCAGAACCGGCATTGGCACTGCCGATTATGGCAATGCCAAGACCGCATATTACTAAAATAAGTAATAAAAGACGAAAATTATAATTCTTTAGTCTGTACGTCTTTAATTTTGCTAATGGTAAAAATTCATTGCGTTTAATGGTTCGGTTTCTGTCCATTCTTCATATCCTTAATAGGAATATTGGCATACAGTGCCGGGACACTTCCATTGCCCCCCTCTGATTCCGTCTGGGTAATCTGAATATCCAGACCACTTGCATCAATTTCCATATATTTTGAAATCACCGCGATAATATCGTTCTTAATTGCCTCCATAATGTCCGGCGAACAGTTGGCTCGATCTGAGACAAGTAAAAGCTTGAGACGATCCTTCGCTACATCACCGGATGATTTCTTTTTGAACATATCAAATAAGCTCATCAATACGTCCCCCTCTTTCTATTATTTTGATGAAAAAATAGCTTTGAGTTTATTCCAGAATCCTGACTTTTCTGAAAGATCAAGAAGTGGTATATCATCGCCCATAACCCTCTTACAAATATTCATATATGCCTGTCCGGCAAGTGTATCATTGCCGACTAAAGGCTCACCATTGTTGGTGGAAATGACAATGTTCTCATCATCCGGTACAGCACCTATAAGATTGATTGAAAGGATGTCTACAACATCATCTATAGACATCATATCACCCTTCTTAACCATATCCATACGGATACGGTTTACAATCAGGTCGCTTCTCTTGAGATCATTTGCCTCAAGAAGACCAATGATCCTATCAGCGTCTCTTATCGCTGAAACTTCGGGTGTAGTTACAACAAGCGCTCTATCAGCTCCTGCTATCGCATTCTTAAAGCCCTGCTCAATTCCGGCAGGACAATCAAGAATTATGTAGTCAAATTCTTCCCTGAGTTCATCTGTAAGAGCTTTCATCTGCTCAGGTGAAACGCTTGTCTTATCTCTTGTCTGAGCCGATGGCAGAAGATAAAGGTTAGGATATCTCTTATCCTTGATAAGAGCCTGCTTATATCTGCAATTCCCTTCTATTACATCAACGAGGTTATAAACTATTCTATTTTCGAGTCCCATAACAACATCAAGGTTACGGAGTCCTATATCTGTATCAATTAAAACAACCTTCTTATTAAGTTTTGCAAGACCAGTGCCTACATTAGCTGTCGTAGTTGTCTTACCAACGCCACCCTTACCACTGGTGACAACGATAACTTCACTCATACATTTCTCCAATCTGTCGACTAGCGACTCATTTTTTCTCTCCTCTGTTCAGGAAAAAATCATAATAATATTATTATGATTGTTTTTTCTAATAATTGCAATATTTTTTTGAAAATATTTACAATCTTATGTCTGAAAGTACATTTTTATCAAGCTTTTCAATATATATATTATTATCGTCAACAAATGCTATCTTAGGATCAACCGTTTTGCTCGGCTTAATCGATACAGTTTCATTGCTTCTGGCAATTACATCGCCTATGCGAATCTGCATAGGTGACATCTCAAGAGCGACAACAAATGAGTCATGATTTCCTCCTGCACCTGCAAACACAAGACCTTTCAGGCATCCGAGCACAACTACATTTCCTTTTGATATAACTCTTGCGCCTGGATTCACGTCCCCAAGAATAATAATGCTGCTCTCAGATTCTAAGACCTGTCCGCTTCTTAAAGTTCCTTTATAGAACTGTCCTGTATGACTTGAAAGCTCCTCAAGCTTGTCCTCAACCGCTTTTTTGTAATAATCATCCCTTAATTTATCGTTGTCAATAACACATATTATATTCAGGCTTGAATTCTCTGCAATAATATTGAGAACTTCTTTTTCTTCTTCCGGCGTAAGTTTACGTCCTTCAAATGTAACTGCCATATTCGCTTTGTCGAAGAACTTAGAAGCGGAACGAAACTTCTCAGCTAAAGCTTCCTTTAATTCTGCAAAAGGTATGCCTTCATCCATAACTACAACTATTCCATGTTTATTGCCTTTGATTATAACTGAATTATCCATAATATCTTCACAACCTGCCTTTCGGGATTTTCTACTCTACAATAGTCAAAGCTCCGTTCACATCCGAATACACATGTGAAGGAATATATGAATCATAATAGGATGATAAGGTATAAAATGACATAATGCCCGCATTAACGGCGGCATATCCGTTAGGTATCATAACTGAGACTGCAACTTCGGCATTGTTGTAAGGAGCCCATGTGATATAGTTGGCATGGGAACCTCTGTTTTTATTTTCCTCAGCCGTACCGGATTTTCCTCCAACCGCAACCGGAAGATATTTGTCAAATAATTCTGTACCAACAGCACTTCCGAGAATAACATTACGTCCGCCTTCGTATACAGAATCCCACACTACACTGTCAAGTTCAACCTGATTTGCAATAACCGGTTCAACCAGCTCTAACACATCCCCATTGCTGTCAACAACCTTACTTATAACGCTTGAATTGTAGACTGTACCACCATTTCCTATAGTTGCTGTATATCTTGCAAGGTTAATTGCAGTATATGCATGATTGCCCTGCCCGATTGTAGATGCTATGACAGACACATTTGACGGATTAGGTACTGCCTCCGAAATCTGTATCCCTGTCTTGGTTGCAAGTCCGAGATCTTCAGCATACTTTCTTAATATGGAAAGACCTTTATCAGCGTTAAGGCTTCCGTCCGTCTCAGTTGCAAGCCTATAACCGACTTCACAGAAAAAATAATTGCATGAAACACCTATAGCCTGCTTAACATTAATTGAACCATGATTTTTCGGATAAATCCAGCAGCGCAGATTAGGTTTAACTTTATCAAATATTCCTGTATCTGTTATGGTCTCATTAGGAGTTATTACTCCTTCCATAAGTCCTGCTATTGCAGTTGCAATCTTAAATGTGGAACCTGGTGCAATTCTTGTCTGTGTCGCACGATTAACCAAAGGTGTCGACTTGTCAGCAAGCAGCGAAGCATAATAATCCGAATCAATCGAACCAGAAAAATTATTAATATCATAACTAGGATATGTTACCATGGATATGATGTTTCCAGTCTGTGCATCTTCAAGAACAACTGCACCGGAGCATGGGTCAAGTGCCAGCATGGCCGGTGTTATATTAAGTTCATTTATCTGATTTATAATATAATCATAAGGAGATGCTCCATTTGCCACTGAATTATAGTCATCCTGCGTAAAAGGCACGCAGCCCTGTTCCATAAGCAGAAGACAAGTCTCTCTTCCTGAAACTTGACCGCGCTGTACAAGATATTTCATCACAAGCTTATCAAACGCATCATCATTATCAAGCTCTTCCATAGCATATGATAACATACTATCAAGTACCTCATCCATTGTAGGATACTCATCATTAACATCTAAATTATATATATTAACCCAGTCATTTGCAATAGCTTTATACAGATAATCAGTAAGGCTTATCGCTCCATTTGTCCATGCTGTTGAAAGCTCATCCGTTGAACTTATCATGTCACTGTTAAGTATAGAGCCATTTAAAAGTATTGTCCTTACATTCTTTATGTACTCCTGCATCTCATCGGAAAGTGCAGAATATACAGTTGAATTATTGTAGAGCTCATCCTCTATAGCTGATAGAACTTGTTCTCTTCTGTCAATAAATGTAGCATATATTGATGCTGCCGCACCAGCTTCATGGTTTTCCCTAAGCTGATCTATGGATAGAGTATTATTGTCAAACAATGCAAAATACACATCCTTTATGGGTATAACAACGGCATCTCCCTCCTCGGAGCCTACACGGTCGGATTCAGAATTTACTATACGCGCAACGAGAATTTCAGAAAGCCTTCTTTCAAGTAGATCGTATATTTTCTGTGTAAGCTTTACATCTATTGTAAGATAAATATCTGAACCGGTGACAGGTTCTTTTTCGTCAACAACTTCCAAAACTCGACCGTAACTGTCAACAAGTACCTTTCTGCTTCCCTTTGTTCCATTGAGAACCTGCTCATAACTTCTCTCAACACCTGATTTTCCTACTACATCACTCGCCTGATATGTAGGGTCAATCTTTTGCAGCTCGGTAAGCTCATCTGATGACACTTTTCCTGTGTATCCTATAAGATGCGCAATATATTTTCCGTAATTGTAGCACCTTACATATTCATCCTTCACAGTTACACCTACAAGCTTGTCTGAATTTTCAAGTATTGCAGCCATCGTCTCCGCAGATATATTATTTGCAACAGTGAAGGATATATATCTTTGATATGCATGAGCGGCAAGATTGGATCTTACATATATTATCTCTAATACTTCTTCATTACTGTATTTATCATCAATATTGTAATATTTCTTGCTTTTAAGAACGTCGATTACATCTGATGCCGTGGCATTTCTTTCCTCATCGGTAAGCTGGCTTATGTATTTGTGTCCATATATATCCCTAAGATATCTTAAAAGTGTATTTCCCGACTTTGTAAACTCATACTTTCCATACTTGTTAAGCCTTATTGAGTAATCTATTGTATAGCTGTCGCCATGTTCCTCAATAATATCATACATTTCTACAATAATCTCATTGAGCTCTGTATTTTTGATAGCTGTCGAACTGTCCTCGATAATAACAGAATATGCAAGCTGATTGTATGCCAGAAGTTCGCCGTTTACATCATATATATTTCCTCTTGTGCTATCAAGCACAAGAGTCTTCTCTGTCTTCTGTGCGTAATTCACCTGATAGTCCTCACCATGGACAATCTGTAAATTGAAAAGCTTGTATATGAGAATACCAAAAAGTACTATAGACATGACAATAAGCGGCAGAAGCCTTGAACACAGAATGTTTTTTACATAATCCCATATTATCTTTAAATCCTCTTTAAGCACTGGTTACAGTCCTCCTCTTTTTCGACTGTTCTACCTTCCGGGCTATAAAATAAATAAAAACATATGCCAAAAGGGTTATCAACACAGTATATATAACCTCAGGTATTATGATTCTAGTAAGATAATATGACAGCCTGAGTTTATTCTGCAGTAGGAAATAGAAAACATAATATAAAAATTCGTACACAAAAGTGCTAAGTGCCACAAGACCCATTGGAAGGAAAAGCTCTTCTTTTACATAATCCTTATAAAAGAAACCGTTTAACACTCCTGCATACATATAGACTAACGCTGTAAATCCTACTCTTCCGCCAGCCATCAGGTCTAACAGAAGCCCTGCAAAAAATCCCTCTGCAAGCCCCATGCGCTCTCCCATCGTAAATCCGGTAATGCATGTCAACATAAGCAGCAGATTAGGCTTAATTCCTGCAATCTCAAGATACGCAAAAGCACTAACCTGCAAAACATATGTAATTAAAATTGAAAAGATACAATATAATACTTTTTTTAAGCCAATCTTCATTTCTTTACAAATTCACCCTTTGAATTTATTTTTCTTTCAACTGCATTATCACAAGAACCTCTGAGAGCCTCTCAAAATCGACTGCCGGAACTAAATACCCTGACTGTGTAAGGCTGTTAGCATCTTCAGTGATGTTCTTCACATATCCGATAAGTATACCTTGTATATATTTTTCACTTATATTGGATGTGACAATCATATCGCCATCAGATACTTCCACATCCTTACGCAGATATTCAAGGTGTACATAACCGCTGTCCATAAGCTCTAAATCGCCTCTTATATTACATGTGTCAGATGATGTGACAAGCATTCCTGTAACATTGCTGCTTCCATCTATAATACTTCTTACTATCGCAGTATTATCCGTTACTCCGGTCACTATACCGACAAGCCCATTTCCACATATGACATTCATATCGACAAGTATTCCATCTTTACTGCCCTTATCTATGGTGAAGGTGGAGAACCAGTTTCCTGAACTTTTACCTATGACTCGTGCAGCAAGCTTTTCATATCCCGGTATCTTATTATCAAGTGCGTATAGCTCTCTAAGATTATTCAGTTCTATCTGATCCTGTACAAGAACCAGATTTTTTTCCTTGATATCATCAAGCTCTGCTCTTAACTCCTCATTCTGGGTTCTCAGCTCATCAATGGTTGCAAAGTAGTCTGCCCTGTCGGTAAGCCAGAGTCCCATTCCGTTAATTCCCTTCTGAAGCGGTCCAATCACATATGATAAAGCATTCTGCACCGGCGAGGTGAGCTTATCCGTAAAAAAGGATACTGCAATCAGGGCAAGACATAACACGGTAAGTACTGTAAGCATAAATTTTTGTGAAACATGTAATTGCGGTTTCTTATCCATAATACTCCTCTTTTTTATTCATATACCTTTTCTTTAGGGATAGACGCAATCTCCGTATATGCCGGATCCTCAATTATTGCCTTTATACCCCTTACTACACTCTCGGCAGGGTCATCCGAAATTACTACGTTCAAATCAGTTTCACTATTGATAAGATCCGCAAGATGTCTTATGCCTGACGAACCTCCTGTGAGATGTATGCCTGTATCGATAATGTCGGAAGCAAGCTCTGGCGGAGTTCTCTCAAGTATCATCTTGATTGAATCAACTATAGAATGTATAAAGTCAATCAGGCATTCATAGATAACAGTTGATGAAATTCTTTTTGCCATAGGCAGTCCTGTGACAAGGTCTCTTCCGTACACACTTACAAACTGCTCATCAACAGGTGTTGCACTTCCAAGCTGAATCTTGATATATTCGGCAGTCTTTGCTCCTATTACAAGATTGTATTTCTTCCTTACTGCACCGATAATCTGCTCATCAAGCTTGTTTCCGCCAAACTTTACGGCACGGCTTATTACTATTCCGCCAAGACTCATGACGGAAATTTCAGTTGTGTCAGCACCGATATTGACAACCATAACTCCCTTAGCACCGTTTACATCGACACCTGAGCCTACAGCATCGGCAACAGGCTTATTGATGACCATAACCTTTCTTGCCTTTATCTTAGAATCTCTTATAAGCTCTAAAAATGCTCTCTTCTCAACCTCTGTTATCTCTGTAGGTATTGCAATATAATAATCAGCCGGCATAATCTTGCCGCCCTTGCTAAGCTTCTTTATAAACTCCGTCACAAGTATCTGCATATTGGCAAAGTCAGCAATAACTCCGTATTTTACAGGAAAAGTAACCTGAATTGATGCCGGAGCCTTCTCATGCATATCATATGCCTCATCGCCAACTGCAAATACTTCCTTTTTATTTGCTATGGCAATTATATTTTTCTCGTTGAGAATCTCATCTCTCTCACTGCAATAAATTTTAATGTTGCTGGTACCTATATCAAGGCCAAAAATGCTTCTAGCCATACCTGTCCTCCATTTTCTGCGCATGTGCGCCTTTTTATATCAGCCTGCTGTCATTCATACTGATATATGTATTATCACCAATAATTATGTGGTCAATCAGTGAAATTCCAATTAAATCGGCTGCATTCTTTATTCTCTTTGTCGATACAATGTCGTCACGGCTTGGTGTCGGATCCCCTGTCGGATGGTTATGTACCAGAATAAATCCTGTGCAGTCCTTTAAAAGTGCCTCCCTGCATATCTCTCTCGGAGACATGATTGTACTATTTGCAGTACCTATGCTCATAATCTTTTCATGAACGAGCAGACATTTAGTGTCAAGCAGCAGAAGTCTTAGCTGTTCCTGCTCTAAATGACGCATATCTTCCATGAGATAATCGACAACATTTACTGCCGAATCAAAACATGGTCTTTGTGCTCTGCGCCTGCTTGCCATCCGCCTCGAAAGTTCACATATAGACTTTAACTGCACTGCTTTCACTTTACCTATTCCAGGCAGTTTAGAAAGCTCTTTTACTGAAAGCTTCTGTAATCCGACAATCCCCTGACCATTCATATGTCTGACAAGAGCCGCTGCCGTATCCATACAACTGTAATTTTTAGTGCCGCTTCTTATGATTATCGCAAGCAATTCTTCATCGCTCAGGCTCTCAAAGCCATATGTCGCACTCTTTTCATAAGGAAGCATGATTTCATAGTTCTCATTTAGCTGCTTATCTGATTCCATATTTACCTCCAAGCGGTAAAATGGTATCCCCACATGACAAATTTAGCACAAATCGGAAATTTTTACAATTCCTTTATCGACAAGCTGCTGAAGGCTCTTCAATATTCCAAAGCGGGCGTGATTCCATGTAAGACCTCCCTGAAAGAAAGCGGTATAAGGCTCACGAAGCGGTCCATCGGCACTAAGCTCTATCGAAGCTCCTGAGATAAATGCTCCCGCTGCCATGATTACCTGCGAGTCATATCCCGGCATATCCCAAGGCTCAGGTACTGCAAAGCTGTCGACAGGTGCTGCTGCCTGGATTCCCTCACAGAAAGCGATAAGTCCCTCTGCTGTTCCCATCTCGACAGCCTGAATTATATCAAAACGTTCTTCCTTTCCGTCAGGAATGACCTTATAACCGAGATTTTCATAGAGATTCGCAGCGTATATAGCACCCTTTAGCGCACCTGCCGTGACAGTCGGAGCAAGGAAAAATCCCTGATAAAATGCCTGATTTACACCAAGCGTTGCACCTAATTCTTTTCCAAGTCCTGGAGCTGTAAGGCGGTATGCAGCCTGATTTACATATTCTTCCTTGCCTGCAATATATCCGCCTATAGGTGCAAGTCCGCCGCCAGGATTTTTAATAAGGGAACCTACGACCATATCGGCACCTACATCTGACGGCTCAATAGTCTCAACAAATTCTCCGTAGCAGTTATCTACCATACAGATAACCTCAGGCTTTATGCTCTTTATAAAGCTTATGAGCTGTCCTATTCTCTCGACAGAAAGAGTCGGCCTGCTGTCATAGCCCTTAGAACGCTGTATTGTGACAAGCTTTGTCTTTTCATTTATTGCAGCCTTAATTCCATCAAAATCAAAGCTTCCGTCAGGCAGAAGATCAACCTGTCTGTAGCTTATTCCATACTCTGCAAGAGAACCCGGACATTCTCTCATGCCTATTATTCCCTGAAGAGTATCGTATGGCTTGCCTACAGGTGATAATAACTCGTCTCCCGGTCTTAAATTACCGGCAAGTGCGATTGTAAGCGCATGTGTTCCGCATGTAATCTGTGGGCGCACAAGTGCTGTCTGTGTATGGAATACATCCGCATAAACCTGTTCAAGTGTATCTCTTCCCATATCCGTATAGCCATATCCTGTGCTTGAACCAAAATGAGCCTCACTCACATGGTTTTTCTGCATTGCCTTTAACACCTTAAGCTGGTTATACTCAGCTACTCTGTCTATCTTCTCAAAACGCTCCGTAAGCTTTTTCTCTGCACGCATTCCATAATCTAATACTTCGCTGCATATTCCCATCTCACGGTACATATCATAAATTTCATCTGTAATATTCATTTTTCTCCTCCTGCAGTACTGTAAGCAATGTTTACAGTACTGCCATCAATACGCAGTTTGAAAGTTTTACTTTCAAACTTATACCTCATTCTACTAAATAATCTGCTTATCCTTCAGTGCATTAAGCATATACTCAAAGGCCGCATCCCGGCTTCCTAGTTTATCAAGCTCCACAAAATTGACATCCTTCTCACGCCTGAACCATGTAAGCTGGCGTTTTGCAAAATGTCTTGTGTCACGCTTAAGAATATATACCGCATTCTCAAGGCATATCTCACCTGCAAGATATGCTGCTATCTCCTTATATCCAAGCCCCTGCATTGAGACACTGTTTCTATCGACACCTTCCTTAAGAAGAGCCTTAACTTCATCTATAAGTCCATCTTCTATCATCTTATCTATCCGCTTATCAATGCGTTTATAGAGCACTGCCCTGTCATCATTCAGGACAAAGTACTCGAAGTTATACGGCGATGTGCGCTCGCGCTGTTTTGCATTGTGTTCTGACATCTTTTTTCCGGTCTGCCTAAAGAATTCTATCGCACGGATTACCTTTTTAACATTATTTTCATGAACTTCCATGGCATAAGCCGGGTCAATCTCTTCAAGCATATCATGCATGTAGGATGCACCCTTCTCTTCGTACAGCCTGTTCAGCTCATCCCTGATGCCATCATTCTCATCACTTTCTGCAAACTCAATATCATACAGAAGTGTCTGGATATAAAATCCTGTTCCTCCGACAATAATCGGTATATTGCCACGCTGCCATATCTCATTTGCAGCCTCAAGCGCATACTCTTTAAAAAGGAATGCATTAAAGCTTTCTGTCGGTTCTAATATATCTATAAGATGATGCCTTACACCACACATCTCATCCGGTCTTATCTTTGCTGTACCGATATCCATACGCCTGTAAACCTGCATTGAATCAGCGCTTATTATCTCTCCGTTGACAGCCTTAGCAAGTCTTATAGACAAATCTGTCTTGCCTACAGCAGTAGGTCCTGTCAGAATTATCATTTTATTCTTCATAAATTATACCTTTCAGCATTTGGCTCATACAATTCTTTTAAACTTCTTCTCAAGCTCATATTTTGATATTGATATCATCGTAGGTCTTCCGTGTGGACAGTTGTATGGATTATCAAGAGTCATAAGCTCACTTACAAGTTCTCTCACCTCTGCAGGCTGCAGGCGGTTATTTCCTTTCACTGCTGCCTTACATGCCATGGTTGCAATCCGTCCCTTTATTGTCTCGTTAGAAACCTTTCCCGGATTTTCCATAAGATCATCAATAATCTCCATAATCATATCCTTGCCGGATGCACCATAAAGCTCTATCGGAACGGCACGAACCGCATATTCATTGCCGCCAAAGCTCTCTATCTCAAATCCCATGTTGACTATTGTATCAAGATTATCTTTTAATACCTGCCCTGCCGCAAGTGTCAGAGTGATTATCTGCGGCGGCATAAGCTGCTGTGACGCAGGCTTTCCTTCATTGACACGCTTCATAAAACGCTCATACAAAACCTTCTCATGAGCTGCGTGCTGGTCCATTATGAACAGCTTCTGATCAAATTCGATAAGCCAGTATGTATCAAAAAGCTGGCCTATTACCTTATGGTCAGCAAGATTTTTCTCATCGAGAAGCTTCTTGTCCTCTTCGAAAATGCTAAGCTGCGTTGGAACGGCTGCCGGAACCGGCTCCATATTTCTCACCTCATTGTTTCCTGATGCAGAATATGGCTGTGTCTTATATTCTGTCCTGTGTTCCTTTAAAATTGCTCCGCTCGCAGGAGGGATGCTATTATATTTATTTTCTGCTGCAAAAGCCATTCTCCTTGTCTCAAATGGTTCGGGAATCTTATTTTCTTTTACTTTTGCCGGCTGGTTCTCATGTACAGGAATACTCGGTTCAGCAGGTGATTGCTGCATGACATTTTTTATTTCGGGCTTGTTATCACGTTCAGTCTTGTTATCGCTTTCAGATATGACAGGCGGTTTTTGCGTTTCTTCAACTGCATTTTTCCTGTCATCAAGCTTCACCTGTGGGATGACATCCCTGTGCATTATGGCTTCATGCACCGCCCTATAAAGCTCCTTGTATACTTTCTCACCATCCGAAAAGCGCAGTTCCATCTTAGTCGGGTGGACATTTATGTCTATGGTATCGGAATCAATGTGAAAATGGAGGGAAGTAAAAGGATATTTCTTAGGCATTGAATAGCCGGCATATGCATCCTCAATAGCCTTTGAAATAATACTGCTCTTAATATACCGTCCATTTATATAATAATTCTCAAGCGCCCTGTTTCCTCTGTTCATGACAGGCTTGCCTATAAATCCATCGACCTTAAACAAATCACATTCATATTCAAGCGGTATAAGTCCGGCTGTGATATCACGTCCGTAAACTCCATATATGACATCCTTAAGCATTCCGTTTCCCGAAGTGTAAAGCTTGTTCTGCCCACCGCTTATAAATCTAAAGGATATTTCCGGGTGTGACAATGCAAGCTTTTCTACAAGGTCACTGATATAATTTCCTTCTGTCACTCCGGTCTTTAAAAATTTTCTGCGCGCAGGAGTATTATAAAAAAGATTTCTGACAAGAAAAGTTGTTCCATTAGGAGCACCTATCTCCTCAATGCTCTTTTCCCTGCCTCCGTCTATCAGATACCTGCTTCCTGTAAGTCCATCGGACGTTTTAGTTATCAGCTCCACCTGTGAGACAGCCGCGATACTAGACAGAGCTTCACCTCTGAATCCAAGTGAAGAAATTGTAAGCAGATCCTCAACCGACTTAATCTTACTTGTGGAATGACGCAAAAATGCGAGTTGTATCTGGTCCTTAGGAATTCCGCTCCCATTGTCGGTTATTCTGATAAATGAACATCCACCGTCCTTTATTTCGATTGTAACAGCTGATGCACCTGCATCAATGGCATTTTCAACAAGCTCCTTGACTACCGAGGAAGGTCTTTCTATCACTTCTCCAGCCGCTATTTTATTGATTGTACTCTGGTCTAATACCCTTATCTGCGCCATATTCTTCCTTTCTGTCAAGCTAAGCAAAAGCTCTTATCATCTTAATCCATACAAAATTAACAGCTCCACCTGTTCTTCACCTTATTCTGAAGCTTATACAATGTGTTAAGAGCCTCTATAGGTGTCAGATTGCCAAGGTCAATATTTTTTAACTCTTCTATGATATCGTCATCCTTTACGGCATCAAACAATGTCATCTGCTCAAGGTCAACATCGTCCGGCTTTTGCAGCTTCTTCTTTGCCTTTGCACTGCCGGCTCCAAGCTTTGCGATTTCCTTCGCTTTTGCAGATATATCTGCATCAACGAGGTCTGCTAAAATTTCTTTTGCACGGTTTATGACGCTGTCCGGCACACCTGCAAGCTTCGCAACCTGAATACCATAGCTCTTATCCGCTCCACCGGCAACAATTTTTCTGAGAAAAACAATGTCATCGCCCTGCTCCTTGACAGCTATGCAGTAATTGTTGACTGAATCAATAGTGCCTTCAAGCTCAGTGAGCTCATGATAATGCGTTGCAAACAAAGTCTTAGCTCCGAGAAGCTTAGGATTGCTTATATGCTCAACTACCGACCATGCAATGCTAAGCCCATCAAAGGTGCTTGTTCCACGTCCTATCTCGTCTAATACTAAGAGACTGTTAGATGTCGCATTCCTCAATATATTGGCAACTTCATTCATCTCAACCATAAATGTACTCTGTCCGCTCGCAAGGTCATCCGATGCTCCAACTCGCGTAAATATCCTGTCTACAAGTCCTATATCGGCTGATTTTGCGGGAACAAACGAACCAATCTGAGCCATCAGCACGATAAGAGCCGCCTGTCTCATATAGGTGGACTTACCTGCCATATTCGGTCCTGTTATTATTGACACTCTCTTTTTGTTGTTATCAAGATATGTATCATTCGGGATGAACATATTGTTGGATATCACTCTCTCTACAACAGGGTGTCTTCCGTCCTTGATATCGATAACTCCCTTGCTGTTAATCTTCGGACACACATAGTCATTCTGATCAGCAACAGCTGCAAGAGATGCAAAAACGTCAAGCTGTGCAACAGCACCCGCAGTCTTCTGTATCCTTACAACCTCACCTGATATCTTCTCTCTCACATCCGCAAACACATCATATTCAAGTGAGAAAAGCTTGTCCTCAGCATTTAATATGATATCCTCTAATTCCTTAAGCTTAGGCATGGAATATCTTTCCGCATTTGTGAGTGTCTGCTTTCTTATATAGTCTTCCGGAACACTTCCCTTGAAGGAATTCGGTACCTCTATATAATAACCGAAAACTTTGTTATACTTGATTCTTAGGTTCTTTATTCCTGTCCGTTCACGCTCATCCGCTTCAAGCTGTGCAAGCCAGCTCTTTCCCTCCGTCTTGGCAGTCCTTAACTTGTCTATCTCTTCATTGAAGCCTTCCTTTATAAGTCCGCCATCCTTTATTGCAATCGGAGGCTCATCCACTATTGCCCTTTCAATTAGTGAGCACACATCTTCAAGCTCATCAATCTCGTCATGTAATTCATGTAAAAGAGGCACATTGCACTCTCTTATAAGATATTTTATATGAGGAAGCATGGAGAGTGAACTTTTAAGGGCAATCATATCTCTCGGATTTGCAGACTTAGTGCTTATTCTTCCTATAAGTCGTTCAAGGTCATACACAGGATTTAGATATTCTCTTAACTCTTCCCTTGTTATGACATCATTCTTAAGATATGCTACTACCTCCTGACGGCGCACAATATCCTCTGCCACTACAAGCGGCTGCTCTATCATCTGTCTTAGTTTTCTTGCTCCCATCGCTGTCTTGGTCTTATCAAGCACCCATAAAAGTGAACCCTTTTTCTGCTTTTCGCGCAGTGTCTCCGTAAGCTCAAGATTGCGTCTTGTGGAACTGTCAACAATCATATACTTTCCTACAGCATACGGAGTAATATGTGTAAGATGCGGAAGTGAGCTTTTCTGTGTCTCATAAAGATATTGCAGAAGGGCTCCTGCTGCTACAGAGCCTATGGAATAATCCGAAAGTCCAAGACCTGTCATGTCTGCTGCCTTAAAATGTTCAAGCAGCAGGCGTTTTGAAAGCTCATCATCAAAGTAATACGGCTCTAAGGCTGAAACTGTAATGTTAAGTCTGTCTTTCACAGCATCGAGTGATATCCCACTCATCATAAATGCTTCATTGCATATTATCTCCGATGGCGAGAACTTGTTAATCTCATCAAAAAGCTCCCTTGATGAGCGAACCTCTGTCACAAGATATTCTCCGGTTGTGATATCTGAGACGGAGATTCCAAGCATGTTGCTCATATATACAATACACATTATATAGTTATTTTTTCCTTCCTCTAACGCTGAAGGATTAAAATTAGTACCCGGTGTCACAATGCGGATAACTTCTCTTTTTACAAGGCCTTTTGCAAGCTTCGGGTCTTCAACCTGTTCACAGATTGCGACCTTATGTCCGTTAGATACAAGCCTGTTTATATAATTTTCTGCTGCATGATACGGAATGCCGCACATAGGAGCGCGTTCCTCCTGTCCGCAATCCTTGCCTGTAAGCGTAAGTTCAAGTTCTTTTGACACCATAATGGCATCTTCAAAGAACATCTCATAAAAATCTCCTAATCTGTAAAAAAGTACACAGTCCTTATACTGCTCCTTGGTTTCTAAGTACTTCTGCATCATAGGTGAATATGTTGGCATTTTTATCTCCATTCCGTAGAAAAAGCGTATAGCTTATTTCATACTCGTTTCCTGTTTCTCTTTTTTATTAAAATATCTCTGAAAATCCGACTTTTTTAAAGCATCGTTCCCATATAATAAAAACCCTTGGATTTGTCTAAATGAACCTTCACAATCTGTCCGATTAAGGATCCATCTCCCGGAAAATGAACAAGCATATTATTGCCCATTCTTCCTGTCAAAAGTGTGCTGTCATGGTCATTTACGCCTTCAACAAGCACATCCATATCCTTGCCTTCGAACCTGTATGAAAGCTCATGTGATATCTCATTCACTGTCGCAAGCAGCCTGTCAAATCTGTCCTTTACAACCGCTTCATCAATCTGGTCATCCATCGAGGCAGCAGGCGTACCTGTTCTCTTAGAATATATGAATGTGTATGCACTGTCATATCCCGACTTACGAACTACATCGAGAGTCTCAAGGAAATCTTCCTCCGTTTCACCCGGAAATCCAACTATAATATCCGTTGTGATAGAAATATCAGGCATAGCAGTCTTAAGCTTGTCAACAAGTGACAGGTAGCGCTCCTTAGTATAATGGCGGTTCATGACTTTTAAGATCCTGTCGCTTCCTGACTGCAACGGAAGGTGGAAATGTCTGCAAATCTTAGTAGAATGTGCCATAACGTCAATAAGCTCATCCGACAAATCCTTCGGATGTGATGTCATAAAACGAATGCGCTCTAAACCGTCAATTCCCTCAATCATCTTAAGAAGCTCGGCAAACGATACCGGAGTTTCAAGGTTCTTTCCATATGAATTGACATTCTGGCCAAGAAGCATAACCTCCTTCACTCCGTCAGCCACAAGCTTCTCAATCTCACACACAATATCCTTCGGCTCTCTGCTCTTTTCTCTTCCTCTCACATAAGGAACTATGCAGTAGCTACAGAAATTGTTACATCCGAACATAATATTGACACCGGACTTGAATGAATACTTTCTGTCAACAGGAAGCTCCTCGACAATCTCTGAGCTGTCCTTTAATACCTCGACAACCATCTTCCCGCTTTCAATGCGGTTATAGATAAGCTCCGCGAGTCTGTAAAGGTTATGTGTTCCGAATATAATATCTATAAATCTGTATGACTCCTTGAGTTTCTCAACCACCTGTGGCTCCTGCATCATACAGCCGCAGAGAGCTATCATCATATTAGGGTTCTTCTTTTTATAATTTCCAAGTACTCCAAGATGGCCATATACCTTATTATTAGCATTCTCTCGGACAGTGCATGTATTATATATGACAAAATCGGCATTCTCAGAATCCGTCTCGACAAATCCGATATCTTTTAGGATACCGGAAAGTTTTTCAGAATCCCTGGCATTCATCTGACACCCGAAAGTAACCGTACACATAGTCAATTCTCTGCCAAGCTTCTCCGACAACGCCTTAACATGCTCACGGCACTTTCCTATGAAGTAATACTGGCGTGCTACTTCGTAGTTCGGCTCATTTTTCATCTTCTCTAATAATTCATAATCTATATCTGACATTCTTATCTCCTTTATATCTGCAATCATTTTAATATACACCTTTTTTATAAGGCTTGTCAAACGTACCTTATAAGATTATTTCAATATATGATACCTTGTCAACTGCTTTTTAAACAGAATAAAGGGGAAATATCCGCAGATGTTTCCCCTAAACTGATTTTACTTACTCTCGTATTTGTCCGTCACCATATATAATGTATTTTGTTGTTGTAAGTTCATTTATTCCCATAGGCCCTCTTGCGTGAAGCTTCTGTGTGCTTATCCCTATCTCGGCACCGAAGCCGAACTCATTTCCGTCAGTAAACCTTGTCGACGCATTGACATATACACACGCTGCATCAATCTCATCTAAAAATCTCTGTGAATTTTCATAATTGTTAGTGATTATTGACTCAGAATGACCTGTATTGTTGGCATTGATATGATTTATCGCCTCATCAAGCGTATCTACAGTCTTGAGAGATATTATATAGTCAAGGTATTCTGTGGCATAATCCTGTGCTTCCGCCGGAACTATATATGTGTCAATGCCACACGAATACTCATCACCTCTTATCTCGACATTGTGTTCTTTTAACATTTCCACAAGCCTTGGAATGAATGCTTTAGCTATATTTTTATGTACAACAAGTGACTCACATGCATTGCACACACCGACCCTCTGAGTCTTGGCATTCTCGATAATCCTAAGTGCCATGTCAAAATCTGCACTCTCATCCACATATATATGGCAGTTGCCGGTTCCTGTCTCAATCACAGGCACAGTAGCATTCTTTACAACGAACTGTATAAGTCCTCTTCCGCCTCTTGGAATAACTACATCCACATACTCGTTCATCGTAAGAAGCTCTTTTACGCATTCTCTGTCGGTTGAAGCAATAAGCTGCAATGCATTCTCATCTATTCCGCATGAACTCAATGCGCCTCTTATAACTTTGGCTATAGCGACATTGGAATTGATTGCATCACTTCCGCCTTTTAATATGACTGCATTTCCTGTCTTAAAGCATAAGCCGAATGTATCAAGTGTCACATTCGGTCTGGATTCATAGATAACAGCTATAACGCCGAACGGAACACGTTTTTTGCCGATAAGCAAGCCATTCGGACGCTTTTTCATGGAAAGAACTTCACCGATAGGGTCGTCTAATCCTGCCACCTGACGCACACCATCTGCCATGCCATCAATCCTTGTTTTGGTTAGCGTGAGTCTGTCTAATAACCCACTCTTCATTCCATCAGCTCTTCCCTGCTCTACATCCTTTTGGTTCTCTTCTAAAATGTAGTCAGCATTAGCTCTTATTGCACCGGCAACCGCCATCAGCACTTCATTTTTCTTATTTGTTCCAAGTTTTCCAAGACTTCTTGACGCTGTACGGGCGTTCTTTCCCATTGTTAATATATCTGTCATCATATCAACCCTTAATCTCCATTCTGCCGCTTGCCGGCTGTTAATAATATTAATTAGCAATATAAATCACAGTATCTTTTACTCTATTTAATAATCCAGATTTCTATATATGCTTTCCTCTGTCACAATCATGTCGGTTTTTACATCATTATCTTCTGCCGGTATATGCTCTAAAACCTGACTTTCATATGCAAGAGCAGCCTTATAGAGCTTGTTTTTTTGGGACAGATACCTGTCATAGAAACCACCGCCATAGCCTATGCGGTTAAAGCTCTTGTCAAATGCAAGTCCCGGCATGCACATGAAACCCGTTCTTGAAAAATCCGGCTCTTTGCCATTGACATCCGGCTCATATATTCCCATATAGCCCGGACTCAGCTCTGATATGTCGCTTATCTCATAAAATTCCATATCTTTGCCTGTCACTTTTGGAACAAATACACGCTTATCAAGGCTTAAGCTGTAATCTATAAGCATTATGGTATCAATCTCGTTGTCCATGCTTACATAAGTATATACCTTGTCAGCACGTTTGAATTCTGGAACAGTTATAAGCTGCTCAAAGATCTTCATTGACTTGTCAAACCTGTCCTCGCGTGTCATTCCTATGCGCCGCAGCTTCATCTGCTTCCTTACCGCATTCTTCTCATCTTTTTTTTCAAATGCCTCATCCGTCATGTAAACATCTCCCTCTAAAATTCTACGGCATTGACAACCACTGGCTTCCTTCATAAAACCGCATACCATTAATAGCCGAAATCCCCTGTAAGACTGTCATCCTCATCAATCCAGTCCTTAGTATCGATAACTCTGAAATTCTCGCTGTCATCGCGGATTATAACCGTTGCAATACCTGCATTTAAAATCATTCTCTTGCACATGGAACAGCAGTTTCCGTTCTCCACATAGCCGCCCTTTTCCATGTCAATCCCTACAAGATATATGGTACTTCCAAGCATTGATTCTCTTGATGCACTTATAATGGCATTCGCCTCCGCATGCACACTCCTGCACATCTCATAGCGCTCCCCACGCGGTATATCAAGCTTCTGTCTGATGCAGTAATTAAGGTCGGAGCAGTTCTTTCGTCCTCTTGGGGCTCCGACATATCCCGTTGAGATAATCTCATCATTCTTTACAATAACCGCACCATAATGTTTTCTAAGGCAGGTTCCTCTCTGCGAAACAGCCTCTGCAATATCCAGATAATAGTTATTCTTATCTCTTCTGTCCATGTCTTCACTCCTTATACTCAAATTAATTCGTCATAAATTTAATATATCTATTTATCTGATAAATTTACTATCCACACAAATCTGTAAATTCAGATATTTTGCAAATTATAACATATTTCTTCTAATAAATTCAGCTTGTTTATGCCACAAGTTCATCTGTTAACTTCTGCCTTCAACGGCACAAGTTATTCCTCATAACTCCGTCACACATTAGCTGCTATAGCTTCATACACTTTTATTCCATCCACTGCTGCGGATGTGATGCCGCCCGCATAGCCAGCTCCTTCTCCACACGGATAGATGCCTTTTATTCCCAATGCCTGCAGTTTATCATCTCTGTTTATGCGCACAGGTGACGAAGTTCTTGACTCAACCCCGGCAAAAACCGCATCCGGGTCTGCATATCCGGGTATCTGCCTGTCGAAGCTTAAAACACCCTCTATAAGCGCATCACATAGGCTGTCAGGCAGAAGCTCCCTCAGATTGGCGGACTTATATCCACCCTTGATACATGGCTTGATTGAATTATTAATCAAAGCATTTTCTGTAGTGATTTTATTCTCCCTGAAATCTCCAAAACGCTGAACAGGAACTTTTCTGCTGCCAAGCTCATAGGCCTTTTTCTCAAGCTTTCTCTGGTATTCTATTCCGGCAAGCACATCGTCAGAGCCAAAATCGTCACGATTAACGGTAACAATAAGTGCGCAATTGGCATTTTCACTGTCACGCTTTGAGTAACTCATGCCATTGACCGCAAGCATTCCTTCCTCCGAGGAAGCATTCACAACATATCCTCCCGGACACATGCAGAATGAATACACACCACGTCCGTTAGAAGCCTTGTGCGTCAGCTTATAGCTTGCAGGCATATAGTTCTTATATTTTCCATTGCCGAACTCATGAATATTTATCAGCTCCTGCTTATGCTCTATTCTTAAACCTACTGCAAACGCTTTCTGTTCCATATTAAGCTTATCCTTAAGCATATAAAAAGTGTCTCTTGCACTGTGTCCTATCGCTAACACAAGACAGTCACATGGAATAAATTCTCTGTTTCCGAGGCTTTCAAGCATGATTCCTTTAATTCTCTTATCTGTTCCATTCTCCTTTGTAAGCCCACCGGATGCAAGCTCTTCCACATCCATATCAACAAGCTTCGTGTTAAAGCGGACCTCTCCGCCAAGGCTCTCTATTTCTTTTCTTATGCTTCGCACGATATCTACAAGGCGGTCCGTACCTATATGCGGCTTTGCATCATATGTTATGCTTTCATCAGCTCCATGCTCCACAAAAATTTCAAGGACCTTGCTGATACGCCCATACACCTCCTTGACCTGCGTGTTCAGCTTTCCATCGGAAAAGGTTCCCGCACCGCCCTCGCCGAACTGTGCGTTAGATTCCGGATTAAGCTTTCCGCCATTCCAGAATGAATCAACAGACTTCATTCTGTCCTCGACAGCTTCACCACGCTCAACAACAAGCGGTCTGTAGCCGGCGCGCGCAAGCATTAGCGCACAGAACATTCCGGCAGGCCCGAATCCGACTATGACAGGTCTGCTGCCATTCTTGTCTCTCATCGACTCCGGCTCTTGGTATTTAATCGTTTTACTTAACATAATATTATTATTGTTAACTTTCCTGACTGTTTTTTCTTCATACGCTGAATCGACTGCTTTTTTGTTTGCGCCGTATATAGCGACATCAACCGAATACACAATAAAAATATCAGGTTTATGCCTTGAATCAATAGACTTCTTGACTATTTTATATGAAAAACTGTCACCCTTAAGCCTCAATGCTTTGGAAATCTTTCCCTTAAGCGCTGCATCAAGCTGCTTTGCATTTAATGAAACCTCCGGTGTAATTTTTAACTGGTTTATTCTTATCACAGGTCTATCCTTCCATTATTTATTATCCAGGTTAATTTATAATATCCATAACACTTTTATGACATGATCATGCTTCTTTTCCGATATTCTTATAGACATATTGGCACAATATTCTTATGGACATATTTTGTACAAATATGTCATACTGACATTCTAAATTTCTTTTATCTCCATAAAAGGCCGGAAATCTTCCGTATCCGAACCGATTTTACCACCGAAATCAGAAATAAATGTCTCCATAATCTTATGAAGGAGACTCTTGTCTCCCAGATAATAGTCAGCTGCATACACCTTCTTAAATCCCAGGCCATCAAGCATCCTAACATCCTCTTCATTCAGGCTTTCCCTCATATCTTCAAATGTGATTGTTCCTTCATCAGCTGTCACTTCAAGAAGATTAAGCTCCGTCCAGACCTCAAGCTGCTTTGCATTCAAAAAGCCAAGTGCATCGTGAAGTTTTTTTGCACTTATATCTTCCGGAAGCAGATATAGGAAGCTTCCCTCCTTTGGTTTTGATGCTGCCTGCTTCTTTTTTTCTTCCGGCTTGGCACTGTGCTTAACTTTCTTTGCGTATCCTTTTGACTGATTCTTAGTTATTTTCTTCATCTTTATCCATGCATGACAATAAGAAAACCGACTGTCGTACATTCCTCCATTTCTGCTTAATCTGCAAGGCTGTGTTAATATATCGTTCATTATATCATCTTCTGCACACAAAAACTACATATAATTAATAGGAAAAACAGGATGCTTTTGCAATCTGTTAAATTGCTGCCGCATCCTGTTTTTGTTCTATTGTGCTATTCTATATGTTATTTCATAATCCCCATCTCATCAAGCGGCACTGTGCCCTCATCAAGCCTTACCTTGGCAGCATCCCACAGTCTCGCATTTACACCCATGTAGGTATATGTGTCCATCTTGTTATGACCACACAGAAAAATGAGCTTAAGCTTACATCTTACCGGTATGAACTGCTCTAAGAAGCCGGACAGCCATCTGCGTCTGCTGTCATTGCATTCCACGGTTGTGAGAACCGACACATCATACGGATTTTCACCATACAGTGCATCCGATACCTGCTTGTCCGTCTTATTCATATTATCAATTATCTGTCTGCGCTCAATTATGACCGGTTTTTCTCCTAGCATTATTTCTCCGATTCGCTCAAGCACATATCTGGTTCCCCTGTATCTTTTAAGCTCAAATGCCTCTGCCGCAAGCTTTCTTATCATCCCATCATCAACATATTCCCGCAAAATATCTATTCCAAGCCAGCCTAAGTATTCAATAAGAAACTCACACGAAGTATTCTCTATATCAAAACGTCCTGGCAGCTTATCAATCTGCGACTGAAAATCATTATATATGCTTGAAAAAATCGACATATATCTGTGAAAAAAGCTGTTTCGTTCCCTGTATACCTGTGGAAATGTCATCATAAAATTGTCACCGACCATATCTACCTTCATATTTGAGAATGCAAAGCTGCCCTCACCCTGTATTTCAATATATATCCACAGATATCTGCCTTTGAGACTATACAGGAGAACATCTTCTAGATTCACAGCACGCACCTCACCTGTATTCTTGAAAAACAGGTTTTTCTTCTCCTGTTCAACATCAGAATCCGACAGGTACTTATCCACACTTATATCTCCATCATTCCCGGCAGCAATCTGTTCGTTGAGTGCAATAATATGGACTATATATACAACAGAAGGCTCCGCCTCCACATCCATTGACAATCTTCCCCATACACTATTATTTTCCGCTCCATCGAGGGCCGGCAGAAAGAAAAAAGCATTCTTTTGCACATCTTTTCTGCTTACACTGTCAGAAGCGTCTGCCAAATACTCCATATTTCCATACGCAGCATTGATAAGCCGATTCTTTTTGATTGAGTATCTTCTATCAGAAACCACTTTAATGTTCCTCCTCCAGCCTGACGGTTATTGTTCCCGGATACAAAAGACAGTTGCTGTCAGGTATAATATCAAGCCCGCTATATACAACATGTGACGAATTGCAGCTTAACTGAAGTTCATCAACGCCTAACACATCTTCAAGCCTTAAAATATGTTTATATAAATTTTCAAATTCCAGTCTGTCACCAAAATTTTTGTCCGTGTTGATATAATCTAAGAGGCCTGCAAGCAGCTTTTCCGTCTTTTCCTTTGCATATGCCGGCCGAACAGCCTTAAGCTTCACATATGCATCAACACAGGCATATTCCGGTCCGGTAATATTTACTCTTGTGCATAACATGCTGTATCTTTCAAGCTGCTTAAGGAGTTGTTCCTTATATTCGCCTGAAAGCTTTGGCAAAGCTCTCTCTGACTCCGGAAGCACTGCAATTGAGACTTCATTTGCTTGTGCATTGTAAAAAGCATTAACCTTTTTTATGCAAAGCCACGGTGTATTTTGTGTTATCCGTTTATAATCATCCACTGTGACAGCAGTATATGATGAATTACCTGCCAGCCTGTACATTTTCTCCAGCTGTTCAACCGATTCTGTATTGTTGCCGCCGCTGCCTTTTGATACATTTAAAAACTCTGCCTGTGAAGTATATCCGGACGGAATCATGCGCTTTCCGGCATCAATATTTCCGTCTTCTCCCTGCGTGCATGCCATGGTTCCTATATAGACTACAGCATTTATATATCTGCCTGCATCATCTATAATCATCTTATCTCCTTCAATATTCAAATGATAAGACAAATCATCCTCTTCCCTGCTGCCCGGTTTCACAAAATCATAGATGGTGCCATCCTGTGTATTCCTCTCAACAATAACTGAAAAATACTCATCTATGACACCTGCGCACGGAAGCTTTAGCTCCTGATTATCGTAGCCATACACTGTTCCAAGACGATATCCTCTCATCGCTGTGTCACCATACACAACAAGCTTCACTGCATTGGAATATTTTCCCGGTCTGCATTTATTCTGCATATCAAAGCTCATTCTGAACATTCCGTCCGCCAAATGCTTGAATATGCAGCACCGTTTTTTTTCATAAGCATCAGAATCTGCACCAAAATCGTAATTGTCCACTGATACAAGCTCATACTTTCTATAGCTTTTACCATTATCACCGTCCTGCTCGCGCACAAACACCGATATATATCCAAGCTCCGCCATGTCATTATATATAACAATATTGTCATCTGCATTAAATGTATAGCACAGTGCCTCCGAAGACTTCTGCCATGCTTCAAATACAACCCCATCCACATGCTTAAGTCTTGGAATAATATCATAATCTGCCCGCTCAAGAACTGCCCTGACTGCATATCCGTCATATCCGTGATAGTAGTACCGGCATGCCGGCTGCCTGCACAGCTGAAGCCTTACAGCACCATCCTGTAAAAAACATCCCGTAGAATCATTGACCTTTAAATCTATATATCCTTCTGTTGTGTACAGCTGCCACTTCATCTGTGCAAAAGGATTTCCCTGTTTCAGATCAAGTGCGTTTCTTTTATGTCTGTCATCTACCGTAAAATACACAAGCATTTCCATCCCCGGCTCCGGCAAAGCATTAAACACAAAATAAACCATACTCCCGGTTTCTGCTTTCTCACCAAATATGCTTTCACTTGCAGATAAATCTTCATCAAGAACCCTGTCATGCGATATGACCCTTTTGTTTTCAATATGAAAAACATGCTCTATACATGCATCTGTGATTTCAACAGCCCTGTTATTCTCAAACGTCAGGCTGCCTACAGTGAACTTCTGGTTAGAAGGAAGTAAAAATGCTTCCTTCACATTTCTTGTCTTTACATATACCTTTGCCGCATGAGGCTTTCTCTGCCCGACCCCGGTAAACTCCAGCATATTCAGCCTGCAATCCTGCACCGCACGCTCTAAAAAACTCTGTTGAAGAACATTAAATGCTGTAAGATTTTCAATCATTGTCATTCCTGGATCCGATGCATTAAAATCTGTCCATTCGTTATTATACAGCGGTATGGATGTCAGTGCCTCTGCGTAATATTCCTCAAAGCCTTTTCTTTTCTGCATTGATTCCTCCGTTGGAAAATTATATTTATGAAAGCTATACCATTCTGTATTTATGCTCCCCGCCGCAGACCACCATATAAGGCATTATTTTTATATTCTCGATGTCCTCCTCATGATATCCTCTTTCATCCGTATAAGCACAGTTGAGCGAAAGCTCCTTAATAAGTGCTTTATCCTCTATGAATTTCAGACGCACAATTATCTGGTTTTTATCAGGCAGCTCCCCTATGTCCCAGCCATGATACCCGACACCTGATACCGGCTCAAGAAATTCCTTTAACGCCTTGTCTATCTCTTTTAGCACAAAATAGCTGTTCGCCCTTTCATATACATGTACCCACAAAGTCACCGATACTGATACATATACCGGCTGTATGACCCTTAGTTCATCTATCGGAATGGTAAGCTCACAGTTCTTTTGCATATATCTTACCAGTTCCGCTCTCATTCTGAAAAAAGAAGCCGGGCCTGCCGCAAAATCGCTCATCATCAGAACAATGTTTATCCTTCTGCTGTCATCGCAGAAGCACCTTGCCTTATCTATATCATCGGAGAAATTCTGTGCAGCCTTCTCATAATCCTTGACCGTTATAAGTCTGCACCCGGTTTCAAGCTTATATGACCGGCTTTCTACGATATTACCTGAATCTTCTATATCCGTGCCGCCGTATGCAGGATACGGATTTTCAATACGGCTTATCCGGCTTGCAGTCCCAAGTCCCTGGGTAATGCTCCCGGCAGGGACATTTGCTTTGCTTCCTTCGCTTACACGCGGCTGCACAATAAATGCCGTATCACCCGTGACCCTCGGAATCCTATTGCGTATTCCATCGGAAAAACGTATACTGCTGTTGCATCTGTCAAGGATATAACACCTTGGATTACTCTCATTCAAAAAATTATCTGTTTCAACCCACAATCTGAAAAAGCTCTTTATATTGCCATCTAAATCATATTCTGCCCTGCATGTATCCGGGCTGTATTTCAGGCACTCTGAAACCTCCTCCGGCGTCACATCATCGATCTCATTTACCCACACCATGGCATCGTATAGATTATTTATTCCAAGCTTGAAGTCCATATCAGCCTGCGACTTTTCCAGCACGAACTCAAGCGGTTCGATGGAATGTATATTTTCTGCCTCTACAACATTAAACAGGATATCCTCTATCATAGGGATATTCCTTATCCTTTTACCGGCTTTTTTTAAAACAATTCTTATAAAGTACTGGCTCCTTCCCATAACGGATATTTTTTCAAAATCCGCAGGAGGGATAAACGATACAATACCCGGCACATTAAAGCCCATCGTGTTATCTATGACATTCAATGCCTTAAATCCGCCTCCCGATGAATACTGAAAATGACAGTCCGATGTCTCATCCTGTGCCATAACCCTTATCTTAAAGAAAAAATTTACCGGACCAAACTCTATCTTCTCATCAAAGCCTATATACAGCACATCCTCATCATTTTTCTCACCCTTAAAAATTATCCCGCCCTTTTGGATTCTTCCACTGGTCTTCTTAGAATCCGATACAAGTTCATATCTATCAATTACAGCCGGGGCAGAAATATTATTATAGCTCAGCTCCAGCCCCGAAATCACAGGTATAATATGTATTGACGGAAGCATATAACAATTATCAGCCTTCACAATGCGGATTCTTATGGCAAGGTTATTGTAACCGGATATATCAGCGCACGCAAAGTCATCTGGGCAGCAGGCATGCAATACTATTTTTCCCTCATTTCTGCCATTGAACAGCTCCTTTGCATTTTCTTCCATTATGTCAAGTGTACGCCAGCCGGATTTTGAATAATATTCATACACAACCTTCTGAATCCTTACAGTTGGATAAACAGGTTTGGCCTCTGTGTGCGGTTTTCTCTTTATAATTCTTAAATCCGGCTCCTGTTTCGGTCCCACCCCTACAACTGTTTCCTCATACTCCAATGAAAAAGCTATCGACAGCACAGCCCCTGCATGAACAAAGCACTGTTCACATCCGACAACCAATTCGCCATACATTCCTATGGTATCACCGAAGGCCTCAACTTTGTCACATGTATATTCTATATTGTTTACTGCCACAAAATCAGGCTCGACATTATCAGCTCTTCCGGTTATCTCTATCCTATCAATCGCACAATCCCTATCATCCTTCTTCTCACGCCTTAAAACTATGGCATGTGCAGCAAAATCATCATCATCATCTCTGAACTCTCTAAGCTGCCCATCGAAATAGACAACGGCATAATCCTCCCTGGCAGCTACAACCTTTACACTCCTGATTCCATCATCGGACACATACCACAGACTGAAGCTGCCACTGCCAATCTCCTCTCCTAACAGCATATTGGAATAGAATTTAATTGTGATAGGTGTATTTAAGTCATGGAATGCATGCTCATGGAAAAATACTGCTTCATCCTTTTCCTCCTCGTCAATAAGCGGACTGTTAAAATCTATCCCTTCAAAAGTGTCAACACATACACATCTCTTATTATCACTCAGTATTTCTGGAATATAATTTTTCCCAAGACATAGCTTCTTCTGCCCTGCAGCGCTTTTTTGTGCAATAATCCTATCAATCCCCGTACCGGCAACATACACCGGTTCACAGCTTACAAATATTCCCCTCTCGTCATCCTTCATATCTGCGACAAAGCTAGAGGACTTCGGAAGCATTATACCCTTATTTCCCTTTGATACTTCAAGCTTTAACAACACTTTAGACGAACGTGCGCCCTTCGGCATGATATCTAACATCCTGATATACTGCTCATGGAAGCTTTCATTCATGCGCTCATAGATTTTTATGCTGTCATTTATCTGTTTTGCAAAAATCAGTGCTATTACAGCACCGGCATCGGGATTGCTGTAGTCAACCTTCCATTCAGGTGTGTAAGAAAGTGCCAGCTTCCCTATTCTTTTCAAAATTTCCCTGTTGTCCATAACATACCGCCTTTTTATTCCCGGTCAATATCAAACGGAAATACAACATTGTCAATCATATTATTTTCCTTCACTGTGTAGCTTACATTGACAAGCAGACAGCCCTCCTTATCCGTGTGCGAAAAGCTGACCTCCACGTTATCTACCCTCGGTTCGTTTCTTACAATATCACCTGCAAGCTCCTTCGACAAAAGATTGAGCATTGTTGCAGAAAAATCCATAAATGTATATCCCATGATACCGCTTCCGTAATCAGGTCTTACAAAGCGCTCACTTTTCGCTGTCTTTAATATCATGCAGACCGACTGTCTCACTGCCAAAGCCCCGCTTATCATCTCAAATTTTCCCGTTGCGGGATTTACCGAAAGCGGAAATGCCACCCCTTTACAGGTCTGTTGCAAATTATCCGGCATGTCATATCATCTCCTTCTGTAATCTAGCATGCTTAGTTATGATAGATTAATTATTGCACTCTCAACCACATAGCTGTTTCCTGCTGATACCTTATACGAAGACCCGGCATTCGCAGCAATATTCTGGGCTTCAAGCTTACATATACCCTGTGAAACAACCTTCATGCTGTCATCCGCACTCACCTTTAGCTGTGAGCATTTCAAGGACACATTTCCGCTCTCACCATTTATATCAAGCTCCACGTCCCCGACCTTGAGCTTTAATTTCTTCTCGACAGAAATCTTCATTGTCCCACTATCAGAATTAATCTGCACGCTGTTTTTCTTCTCTTTGTCATACAGCTCAATACACTGTTTTTCATTATCTAAGGTTATGTTCAGATTTTTATTTGAGGAATTGATAATCACCTTATCATTCGCACCCTCATCGGCTTCCTCGTCCACAAGCATTATTGTATTTCCGTTCTTTGAAGTAATCACCTTATTCTTATTGTACTCGTCCGTATTTCCTGTCACGAAGCTGCTTGAAAGCATAGGAACACAGCCTATAACAAATGGCTTTTCAATATTTCCGTCCTCAAAGACAAGCAGAACCTGGTCGCCTATCTCAGGCACAAAAAGTGTTCCCCACTTCTTTCCGCCGTAGGGCATGGCAAGCCGCGCCCACCTTAATATGTTCGCTTCCTTATCGCGTAACGGAATCTCAACGCACACACGCCCCGGCTTATCCTCATTATGATTTTCCGTCACCGTTCCTAAAACCGTACCAAAAATACGGTTGTCACCCATATCGCTCCGGGAAGCTTTCTTCTCAGCTATATTGTCTATAACATCATATAAACCCATTTTTCAGCTCCTTCTCTACGGAATCCGTACATGCTGTGATCTTAGTCCTGTATCCGCTGTACTGGTCAAGCGAATGAACCACATCCATAATATAATATGTATTTTCAGCCGGTTTTCCAAAGCCCTTGATAGTTATATAATTTCCGGGTTTGATTTCCGGAAGCCCTATAGTCTCACATTCAAGCCTTCCAAGACTGTATGCGGCATGGTTCATCACATAACCGGCCCTGTATTGTGCCTCATCGCTGCTTGAGACCGTGGCATCGATATTTACGCTTTTTTTGCCCTTCACGATATTCTTCGCATACGAACCTATGGACAGCCTGTTAGTGTTCTTTACCTCCGCCTCTATCACACGTCCCTTGTCGGCATCAACTCCGCGGACTATGGCGCTTTCGATGACACCTGTCAGGTCATAAGCCGCCTCCATATTCATTATTCCGTTCCCTGCCCCAAGCTCAATGATGGTTGCCGCATTCGCCATAGACTTTCTGAACACCAGCTCGCCACAGTCTATATAAAATTCATAGTTGAACTTCTTTGCCGCCCTCACGATAAAATCGTAATCGCTCTCGCTGGTCATCTCAAGGCTTAACACATCATCACTGTTTCCTGCTGTCTTGTCGGGTGTTCTGCTTATGCGCAGGCTTTTGATTATCTCAGTCCCCTGCAGCTTTGCGTAGGATATCTTTTCTAAAATCTCATTTACCGCATCACTGTAATATTTCGAAATCAACTGCCTGCAATAGCAGCCAGCCATCATCGCACCCTTCGCATCCATACACATGATTGACACATGCGCAAGCTCTCCTCTGCCATAACAGAATGCCGTTCTTGCTATAAATCCTACGAAAACCGGCTTCACAAGTGCCGCATATCCAAGTGATATCTCAACCTGCGAACCCATGGCTATATATTTTTTCAGCTCATCCACCAAAAAACAGCCCTTCTCCTGGTCAAAACAGTTATATATTGAAAATGTCGCAATAGAGGCCTCAAAGCCACAGGTGAGCTCTACAGCCAGATCTCCGACGATAAACTTCTGTCTGCTGTCTGAAATCTTCTTCTGGTTGACCCGGACTATTGCAAATTCGTTGGAAAAATTCTCGTAATCCTCTTTAAGCTGTCCATAGCTATATTGTGCCATGCCGCACTTCCTCTCATCTTCTATATGCCATCAGTTCTCCGGCCATCCTCATTGTATTCTCCACATCATCGGTAAGTACATCCTGTTTCTTTTCAAAAAGCCTGTCAAATGCTTTATTCATATACTTAGCATTATCAGAGTTCTCAATACCGTGAAATACTGTGATACTAAGCGTTACCCTTCCCCTTATCGGATTTCCCATGGTGTCGAACATCTCATATTTTATTTCCTCCCCTGTAATCATTCCTGATATGCTCATATCCCCCCATATAAATACAACATTTCTTGTGACTGAATTGCTTATCAGTGACAATAGTCCGTCAATCTGTTTCTGGATACCGTTGCCGCCAAGCGTATCTGTCACCGCCTCCGCAACAGACGAAGCCTTTATTTTGTCTGTGAGTGAGCCATTTACAAGCGCATCCCTTTTGCTCCAGATAAAAGCCGATGTCGTGTCGGATACATCAAATATGAGCGGGAGTGTCATAACATTCTTTACTGATTTTGAGACTATGTACACATCAGCTCCAACATTTCCGTTCTCCTTCCTGTCCGGAAGCTGTGCCTGCACATCAAAGCCTATCTCGACAGGGTTAAACTGAACCTCAAACGCCTTGTAGCCCCTGTCATTTATTTTTCCACTCAGCTGTCCTTGGCTGTCCGTCTGCTTAGCCTGTCTGTATGCACCCTCAAGTGCCATCGCCGCCGCTGCAGCTACAGAATTATTAAGCATTGACGCATTCGCATTATTTTTACTGTTCAAATCCATCACGCATAATACAGCCTTAGTAAGCTTTACATCATTGTCCGGTTCATTCTGGCCGCCAAAAAACTTTTTTATTACATCCATGTTCATCACCAGCTTTCGGTTATAGCTTCATTCCTACTGTCATATTTATAGCTTAATAAATGAATCGTACGGCTGTTTCCATGCCCCGAATCTCTCATCCTGCATACCTCCTGCATACCCAAAGCAGTCAATCGACATTCCAAGCTCCGCCCTCACCGGGCTTCCGTCCGGCGCAAACATTGTGTATTTCGCCTCTATTTTTCTTAACATGCCCTGATACGAAAAACCGCCCCATATAAACACAACAAATCTTGTATTTTCATTTGATATTGCAGAAATAAAGCCCTCCACCTGTGCCGCTACCGACCTTTTTTTTGTGCTTCCGGCAAGTGTGTTTATGCTTTTTCTTAAATCTGCCTGCGCATACTGCATGTAATTTGAGTAATCGACAAATGCCGCGTCGGTCACTTCATCGAATATCAGTGTGACATCAAGGACAACGTCCGCTCCTTCGGGGGCTTTGGTGATATTTTCCCGCGAATCCGATATGCTCTTCTGATTGACTGCCTCATTTGCCTTTGCATTTATAACAAGGCTTTCCGGGTTAAACTGAACCACAAACTTCTTGATATCCTTGCCATAGTCAGGACTTGAAAGCTGCGAAAGAACCGTGGAAGGAATATAATCTTTCGCAAGAGTATTCAGTTTTTCCGTGACATTAGATTTTAACTCAGAGTATATGCCATTTGTAAGGCTTGGCTTATTATCCACCTCAGTCACATCCCTGTTCCTGTTGTCACATATTCCTATTATCGCCTTCTCCACACCGCCCATGGCTGTCCTTGCTGCATTCTTTATACTTTTTCCGGCAGTCACCTGGGCTAACTGGCCTATCACTGAATCCATATATTTTTCCTTCCTATAATTTCAAGCCCCAAAGCATTGATTTTTTGACTTTCAGCCTATATTATCTGCCTCTTCGGCGCCGCTCGTTCTCAAGCCTGTGTTCTAACTGACGGTACACCTTCTCAGAAATCTTATTAATCCGGCTGTCAATAATATTGTTTACCCTATCGCCTATACTCCGTCCGATATGTTCCCCGCTATCGGTACCATGCATGCCATCCGAATAGCTGTAGTTAGATATATCTGCCGCACTGCTGATATTGCTCTCGTCAATTCTTGTAAGCTTTTCATTATCAATAATCTTTACCCTGTTTTCCGTCTGTCCGGTCCGGTATGAGCCATTGCCGGTGACTTCGCCTGTGTCCTCCTGCAAGGAAGGCAGTGTAAGCTCAGCCTTGGCTGCTCCAATCTGTTCACCTGTCTCTGTCACAGCCGCAATTATTCTGCCGGTAACAATTTCCCTGCCGGAAACAGCTCCATTGCCGTAATCCGGTGTGTATGCGGTCTCCCCGGCTGTTATTGTGCTTAATGTTCCGGCAGCATTAAGCCCGCTGCTTGTTTTTTTATATTCCTCCATAGCCTGACCCTGCACAAGATGTTCAACTGCCCGGGCAAAAAATATATATTCCTCATCATATTCGACATCTGTTTTTGTCACAGGCTGTGCAATTATATTATGGCTTTTACTTATGTTCCCGGTTCTATTTTGATTTATATTTCCATGTATACTTTCAATTACATTTCTAATTGTATTTTCATTTACGTTTTCACTTTGTTCAAATTCGGAAATTGTCTTTAAATCCATGGCTGCAGGATTATTTTCTATGACCTTATGCTCTGTGATACTGTTTTCTGCAATGCTGCTTTCTTTAATGCCGCTTTCTGCAATGCTGTTTTCCGTGAAATTTTTTTCTGTAATATTATTTTCTGTTTCGGAACTATTCAGCGGTCTTGCGCTTATTGTCCTGCTGTCTGTGACATTGTTCTGCTCCGGCCGGTAAGACTTATTCACGCCGCCAAATTCATAACTCAACAACTCCTCTAAGCGTTGCAGCTCCTCCTGATTGTCGATATGAAGCAATGTTACTTCTTCGTTCCGATTTATCCCGGATGAGAGGAAAATATCGTTTGCGGTATTTATATTTTTTTCATCATATTGTTCCGTATTGCCACTATTGACATTATCTCTATCGGCATTTTCATTGATGGTATCGGAACCAATGACGTTTGTGTCGACATAATCATCAATCATTCTGATATTCTTTCTTCTTCGCAGCTCATTCGAAATGAAGCTTTCCGTTATATCAAGATATTGGTTAAAGGTTAATGCGGCATCGTGTACATTTTCTATATCCGCATTCACTGTATATTCATTTTCTATATTAGAATTTTCTATATTCTTATGTACTATAATTTCATCCGTGATATTTCTATTTACTGTATTTATATTTTCGGTATATTTATTTTCAGCATATCTATTTATCACATTATTTTCAGTATTTTTATTTTCAGTATTTTTATTTTCGGTAATTTTGTTTTCTGTATATCTGCCCGACACATTATTGACGAATATTTCATTCTCCGTATGTCCATTTATAGCTGCATTATTTAGTACATCCATATTTAAAATGTGCATATCGGCAGCAACATTTGTGGTATTATCCGTATGATTTATGTCTGTATCCAATATTGCGGCTGCACCGGTAATACTCTGATGCGCAGTGACACTGTCAATATCAGTGCCGTGTTCTGCCATGCTGTTATATGCTGCATCTGCGGTATTAATATTAACGATATCCGCACCACGATGTTCTGTGGAATCTTCACGCACAGCATCAGCCATGCGATGCTCTGTGAAATCTTCATGCACAATATCAGCTATGCGATGCTCCATGGTATTCATATTTTCAACATCGGCTTCTCTATATTCCACAATATCTGTATTTTCAATATTGGAGTTATATTCCGTCACATTGCTAAGTACCTTGTCAGCGCTGTCAATATTGACAATAATGCCCCCTTGATGTGCTATGGAAATTTCGTTCCCAATACCTGCCATACGGTGTTTTATGATATCCATGTTTTCACTATTGGCTTCTCTATGTTCCAGAATATTTATATTTTCAACATTGTTTCCACCATGCTTTATAATATCCGCATTTTTATCATTGAATTTCCTATGCTCCATGATACCTGCATTTTCAAAATAACTTTCTCTGTGCTCAACGCTGCCTGTGCTTTCAACACCTGCATTCCCAATATTGGCTTCTATATGCTCCATTATATCTGCGCTCTCAATATCAACACTGCCAATATTGACTTCATAATCCCGCACATTGTCTGTAAAGCTGTTGTTTACATATCCTTTTTTAATATAGTCCTTATAATTTTGGATATAAGCATAGTCTCTTTGCAGCTTTTCAAGAACTTCACCGGTGATGCCATAGAAATCGTCTTTTGCATTATCGGCATAAAAATTTTCTGTCCTATATGTGTGATTGTTTGAACTGGTATTTTCACCGGTATATATATTGGTGTATTCATTTACTTTATCTATATCAATACAGGTGCAAAGCCCTCTTTTATATACCTGCTTTATGATTTCACATATCACAGCTGCAAGGGTTCTCTCCGTTTCACCTGTTATATAATTTTCCTCACTGGCATTTCCGTTTTTTATATCCTTTTCAAGAGAAATAAATGGATTTATATACATATCCGCACTGATATTGGCTGCATGTAAATCGTTGTCATTTATTTCAGTTTCATGCGTTATACTGCTCTTAGAAATATTTCCGGCTTCTGACAGACTAAGCATCATACTATTTTTAACATATTCAGCCCTCATATCCTTTTTATCCACATCAATAGACTGCAGCTGCATGATAAATTCCGAATTTTCTTTCATGGCTTTGAAATATTGCACGTATCTGTTATTGAAGCTTTCATCTGCGTTCACCGTGTCCGCAGTATTACCGCCAATATGATTTCCAAGCTTATGCTGCAAATCATTATTGACTATATAGTCATACACATTGTCAAGTCTTAACTTATTCTCTATATTCCGGATATACACCGAAACAAGCTTATTGTAATTGTCCGATTTTGATATTCCCGCTTTCTGCAGGAAGCTGTCTATATATAAATAATCCTTGTAGGTTCCCTCACCCCTGTACAGACGTATAAAGGTGTTTACAAAGTGATTTATGATATTCACATTTACCTTCCTGATTTCGGTTGTATTTACGTTATTTATCAGCGTAGTCATCAAACCGGCCGGCTCCTCCGGTTCATTTTTATCCTGAAGCAGGTACAATAATTCCTGTGCGGAAAAATTGAGTGAAAACAGATTATAGCCCGACATAATCCTGTCATAAAATGTATCTCCACCCAGCTTAATGCCATTAAGACATTTTAAGTTCATTCCAACAGTCAGGTTAATCATCCTATTGCACCTCTCCATCAAAAATTATTTCAGCTTTCGTACCTCTTCAAGCGAAAGCCACTTCTTTTGGCCAGCATCTTCTTTTTTGGTGTAACCATACTCCGATACATTTCTTGCGTAGCCCTTGTCCCCAGCCTTGCCGCTCCATGCAGGCTTTTCCTTATCCGCCCGGTTGTCAACACACATAAGATGCCTGTATGAAATCGTTGTAGTCTCCAAAAGAAGCCCGCTTGATGAGGCGTCCAACTCACCGTACGATTTTCCGGTTACCACACATCCGACAAATATATATGTTCTTTTCACCATCTCAAATTCCTGTGCGTGCCGGCTTACGAACAGAATAACAGGCATTTTCATCACAGTTCCTATCGCTAAAGGGTCATTTTCTTCCATACCCACATATCTCTCAACCTGAAATGTCTTTGGCTTTGACGAAGGCTTTCTCCTAAGATGGACATAATCGTTAAGTCCGCCCTCCCTTATGTATTCGTACTCATATTCATCCTCAAAGCCATGAATACTTTTACATGGCAGATCATGCACTCCCTCAACTCTCAGGCAGAAATTATAATTGACAAGCGGTTGTCCTTCTTTATCTTTATCCATGGAATAACCTCTTTTATTATGCTTATTAAATATTATCTTTATCATCCCGGATAAGCTTATCTGTCCGGCTTCATATCATAAATGCTCTTTTCTTTATTCTTTTTTGAGGGACTGAGCTGTCTGTTGATGGATGAAATCTCACTGCACCAGCGTCTCCTGCTGAAATGGTCAAGCTTCATCACTTCATCTATTCCCCAGTGGAAATAATACGAAATAAATGACATTTCCTTATACATTTCATCTCTGTTATACAGCTTCAGCCCTCTTGAGTAAAATTTTGCTCCACCTCAAAGCTCTTCCCACAGTGCGGACATAGCACGCTTATTCTTGGTATTTCAACATCATTTATCCTCTGATACATGTTCTGCAGGAAAGCCAAATCCGCCGTAAAAAGCTTCTCAACCAATGAAGCATTCACCATCGGAACTCCTTCTAACTCCACAATAACCTTTGACAATACCACTATGCTAAGATACGCAGGATTTCCTGCAACTCGCGGATCCCTCGCTGCCCCTATCTCATCGATCGCGGTTGCAAGGCGCATCCTTCCGTTCCTGTGGACTTCACCTGTTGAATCCACATAGCCCTTTGGCAGTGTAAAATCATATACTGTTTCCATAGCAATCTCCTTATATTATTTTTAGTATAGGGGAATGGAAGCTTCCACTCCCCTGTTACTGCATAAATATTATTGCTAATTAGGTATGACTAACTCCTCGTATGCAAGCTCAACAGATTCTATAGCCACGTCACTTGCAGTGGAATTAAGATCCGGTGCCGTATATCTTGTAACCCATGCATTGGTAAGTACCCATACTGTATTTCCTGTTATGTTTGTGACAGCACTCTGAGGTGCTCCGCCATTTATGTCAATAAGCTCAATAGAAACATTGTGTCTTGGCATTTCACCTCTTACCTCGCTCACACACTCCATAATCCACTTTTTAAATTCATTGTCGCAGGTATACCCCATCTTGAGAGTCACATTTCCGTGCTTTACAAGTCCCGGTAATTTAACTGTCGAAAGACTGTGTGCATTTCCCTGACGGAATTCTATCACATCCACCGAAGCTTCCACGCCGCTTACCTCTGTAAATGCTGCCGTTCCATTAACCTCATCCACTGTTACAAGGAAATTCATTTTTGTAAGCGGATACGATAATCCTGCTTTATTCTGGTATGTTGCCATATCTTATCCTCCATTTCATATTCAAATCACTACTGTGCTGAATCTGCACCTGCGGTATGCTGCGTAACTCTGAAGATAACAAACTCAGCCGGCCTTACTGCTGCAATACCAATATTACATATAAGCCTGCCATTCCTGATATCGTCATCTGACATTGTGGTAGGCCCAATCTCAACAAAATACCCCTCTGCTGGTGTTGAACCTGCAAGCATTCCGTTTCTCCAAAGGTTTTCAAGGAATGATGATATTGTCACTCTGACTCTTGACCATAGCGTAGCATCATTAGGCTCGAATACAACCCAGCTCGTATCAGCCTTTATGCTCTCCTCAACATAGATAAACAATCTTCTCACATTGACGTATTTAAAAGCTGAATTTGTGCCGGCTGTTCTTGCACCCCATATCTTTATTCCCTGTCCAGGAAGCTGTCTGATAAGATTTATGCCCTGTGGATTAAGTATATCCTGTTCGCCGGAGGTGTAATTCACCTTAAGCCCCGTACACATGACAGTCTCATTTGCCGGTGCTTTATGAACTCCTCTGTTGACATCCGTTCTCGCATATACACCTGCAACGGCACCTGATGGCGGTATGAAGCCCGCCTTGCCTGCCGCTCTGTCATATACCTGAATCCAAGGATGATACATTGCCGCATATGTAGAATCTATCATATTTCTATAGCTTATAAGCTCGTCCGTTCCGGACATATTCTCAGGCATATCAATGATTGCAAAACGGTTTCCGAGCTTCTCGCAGTGTGCTGTGAGTGAAACCACAACCTCCGGTATTGTTATTCCCGGAACAGCAAGCATGCTCACCAACTGATTCTCTATAAAGGCATTGATACCTGTTCTTCTGCCAGGTCCGCCGTCCTCACCAATAAAGGTTCCGGCGCTGACCTTTGAGACAGAACCGTTGCTTCCGCCTGCCAGCACGAATGAGCCGTCTTTAACTCCCTCTCCTAATATCTGCTCAACAGGATTTGACGCACTGTCCATCGGTGCAGCCTCAATCGTCACAAGATTGCTCTGTGACATTTTTATACCTATATAATTAGGCGACTTAACATTAAAGCTCAACCCCTGATAGCCTTCAAGCTCGTCATTATATCTCACTGAAGCATCCGTCTCCACAAGATACAATACACGCTCAGGGAAAAGTGCCTTATCTACAACCTCATGCTCAAACGGCTTCACAAAAGTGATATTTTTGTCATAGATAGATGATATGACATTATATTCTCCGTCAATAACCACGATATCACCCTCACACAGACCTTCTACGGACTTTGCTGTATATGTAAGAGGAAGCTGCGTCTCAGCCACAAGCTGAATTTTTTTTCTTGTAACCGTTGATAACGATATCTGTATTCTGTTTCCCCACATGCCTTCGTCAGCCGCTGCAGCTGTAAGAATACCCATTGTGGCTGCTGCTTTCTTCGCATCCTGTGGGATAACCCTCGCTATATAGCATCTTGTACCACCATTTGCAAAGAACTGCTCAACGCTGTTCGCAAGATGTCTGTACTCTCCATATTCATATTCACTCAATGCATTGCCATACTTCTTTGTAAAATCCGCAAAGCTTGTCACAAGCACCGGGCTGCCGCTTGCTGCACCCTTCTGTGCCAACCCGACAAAGCCTGCCGTACTTGTCCCTACTCCCTCGATAGAGCGCGGTGAGTTATCATACTCCTCAACATAAACACCTGGTGATAAATATTCTGCCATAGTATTATTCTCCTTTATCTTTGTTTTTTATTTAATTACCTGCAACTTTATTCTGCCCCGGAGAAACTATTGTAATCAATCCGGCACCCATCGTACACAACAGTCTTCCGTCACTGCTAAGACATGGCTTTCCGCCTGCTAAGAGCTTGGGATTTTTCGTCATCCACGTACCAGCCGGCACCATAGTGCAGGGCTTGGGAATTGGAATCCCCGTTGCCATAACCTGAGGGTTGGCAGGCGATGAACACATTCCGAATGCCGGAATATTAACATTCGGCTTTACATCTGCCACGGTTGCAGCAGGCTTTCCGGCTGCAAGACATTTGCTCTGCGATGTAACACACAGGCTTGTCATTATTGTTCCGAAAGGGCATTGCAGTTTTGCTCCGGTCACAACCAGTTCTCCCATTTTTCCTCCTTCCATAAACTCGTTTATAAATCAATATCGACAGCGTACTGTCAATGATATTGTTCCCTAGTCAAGCAGCAGCTTTATAAAAGCCGAAGTAAAGTCAATTATTTCGTCCTCCATATCCGGTTTAATAACTGCTGAATAATCACTTCTTTCAATTACATACACATAGCACTTAAAATGCTCTGTTGCATAATCCTCCGGAATATAGACTGTTCCCTGCAGCTTTGCCGGAACGGTCATTTCATCTACATACCCATCCCTCTCACTTACCCGGTTATCAAATGCGGTAAAGCTATAATATTCTATGCCCTTTTGGAGTATCACATTTTTATTGGTATCACTGTATATGTATCTATATCCCATCACCCTTGATATAGCCTCGCTTGAAACATACCCGGAAGCCACATCCTTTAGTTGCCTGTATACATAATCATTATTGCAGCCGAATGCCTTTGAAGCCATGGCTGAGGATACGGTATATAAAATCTCACTGTCTATCGTCTTTGCGTACGAATTGACCGCCACAATTACAACTATCTTCATTTTGTCATCAAGGTCTTCAAAGTCCATTCCGGTAATTTTCTCAATAGCGGCATAAACCGAATCAATGGTTATTGAATTACCCACAAAGGCCTTGGCATTCGAACTCACCGCATCAACAATCTTATCCTTTGCCTGCTCAGCCACGTCCTTCTGCTCCTGTGAATGTGTCATGTTAAATTCTGCCTCCTCAAGAGCCGAATAGATATCGGTCAGCGCATTTAACAGTGTAGATGGGTTCGAATCTGAAAACGCAGAGAGAATATCTATATTCTCAAGCACTGTTGACAGGTCACCATTCTGTATATTTTCAATCGTCTCATCCGCAATGCTGTTTATATTTGCCACAAGCCCCTGGCTGTTAAGCTGAGCCAGTGCGTTCTGTTTCTGTGCAGCTGTGGAATTGGGGGATTCAATTATTGCATTCAGCTCCTTTTCATAGTCAGCTATCTCTTCATCAAATCCTTCTATCTGACTTTCATATAGCAGTGCCTGTTCATAGTCATTCTTATCCAGCGCATCCAGCCTGTTTATTATTTTCTGCTCACGGTCTGCAAGGAGACTGTCCAGTCTGTTGCTGCCATTTGCTGCCACACTTTTATATTTATCCTCTATCAGCCCGGCAAATTTATCCAATGAGGCTATGGCGTACTTTTCAAAGTCATCGCTTTTTATCCTGCTCTCAAGCCCTTCAATGTCCGAAAGTGCTTTATCAAGATACTCCTTCGCCGAATCCCTTCCCATTCTGTCTGCTGCCTTGTCAAGCATGTCCGCAAGCTCCGTGAGTGATTTATCCAGCTCATTTTTTTTCGTACTCAGGTACTTTTTGGCTACAGTATCCGAACTTGTCTGTTTAATATTGTCATATTCGGCTCCTGCCCCTTGCTCAAGCATATCCGCACAAATACCGTACTGTTTGTCAACAAGCTCATTTAAAATCTCAAGCTCGGCGGCAGAATCGCCCGAAATTCCGGACTGTACATTATTCAGCGCTTTTATATCGCTGCATATGCTCTTACATTCATCAAAATTGCCGCTCTTTGCGGCAGCTATAAGCTTTTCCTTCACTGTCTCCTGAACCTGTGCAAAACCAGAATCTCCAGATGGCAGACTGCTCTCACATTCAGCTGTTGTCTGTGCAATCTCATTTATCGCATTACCCACAGCCTCATACAACTGGTTGTTCATCACAAGCTCATCGTCGGAGGAATCCGACAGCCCGACCTTTTCAAGCAGCTCATCCAGCCTGCCGCTTAACAGTTGATTACCCACTATGCTTCGCCTTTGGGCATCTAACTCACCCATGACGGACATAAGCTGTTCTCTCATGCCATCATCAGCATTCTGATATATTTTCCAGAGAGCATCCAGCTTATCATCAAGCTCTTTCGTCTCACTATTATCAAGCTCTTCGGAAAAGAAATCATCTATAAGCCCGATATAATACTCATCAGATTTAGTTTTCTCCTCCTTATCGCTTAGCATGTCATATTGTGTTTTTATGTCCTCCATATCACTGTTGCTGCTCAAATCATAGGGATTGTCTATATCAAACACATTGACTGCACTTCCGGTACGCAGATCGTAGGTTATCCCATCCTCCTTCGTGTAATATTGAAGATTAAGATTTTCTATCACATCTGCCATGACTGCTTTTCCTGATGCAGATATATCCGCAAGTCCTTCCGCACCTGAAATCTCGTACCATGAACCACCTGCAAGCTCTGATTTGTAATATATCTCATACATTCCCACCTTCTTTGCACTCTCTGTGGCTGTGGCATACAGCTCATCCGTCACGGCTCCAAGATACATAATATGCGTGCCGACAATGAGAGAGGACATTCCTATCTGGTCATCCTTCACATGCACTGTATCTTCATCATTTATAAGAGCCTTTACGCCGTACAGACTGAAAATACCGGATATACCTGTAGCAAGCACTAAAATAATACAGGCAAACATTGCTATTTTTATCCGAATATTTTTTTTTCCGTTTCTATGTTTACCCATAAGCTTTTCTCCTTCATCCGCAAACCCGTGTAGTTCATATAGCCGGCTATCCATCCACAACCACCTTCATTTCCTTTGTATTGAAATGTCCGGTGTACAGCTGCTGCTTGTCCGTATCAAAAAGCAGCACTTCAAGATTATCCATATCATCAAGAATGAATGAAAAATAAGTAAAGCCCTTGCTTACAGGAAGCATTTCGCTGTCCCCTAAAATCTTTCCGTTCTTATCGGTAATCCGGAAATAGCTTATCTTCTCATTCATATTAGGCGTAATCCTTATCTCGGCTAACCTCGTCTGCCTGTCCACATTGTAGCTGAAATTTCCTACGCTCCTTTCAGTCGTTACAGCAGTGCCATCGTCCTTTTTATTCTCATCCACATACCCCGAGCTTACCGGCAGCTCACCGCTGTACTCCATCGGGTCAATCTCACAGTCGCATACAAATTTGTCACCGTTGTACAGTCTTATTATCACCTTATCCGCATTATCCATATCTAACATCAGGTGCCTGAGTGTCTTATCCGCATCCGTCCTATTACCAACCTGTATATCATTTATCCACAGCTCATAGCCTGTGACTTCAACATCAAAATCTTCCGGTATGCTTATAGTCAGTTCAAACAGATTATCTTCGATCTTAGAGACTATATCATACCTTGCCCCATCAGTCGTCTGCTTAATATAATAGCTCTCACCTGCGGCAACCGCATTGACTGATATTGATTTTCCTTCAAGCAGTCTGCTTATCGCACCGCATGTGAGCCTGTCAAATGAATTGAGTGTCTTTGTATATAGTGCAAGTGCATCAAGCTCTTCAAGCTGAAGCTCATTGTACAGCTCCTGTGCTTCGCTGTACTCCGAATATTCCATCTGTCCAAGGTTGTTCTGTATAAAGCAGCTATTTACAATCTCCTCCTGCTTCCTGACCGAATCCGCTATGCTGACATATGAATTTCTCACCGTAACCAGATTATTGAACTGCTCCTTGACCTCCTGGGTTATCTCTTTTTCTGTACTATTCTGCTCCGTCAAAGCATCTGAATATTCTAATGCATTGGTGTATAGAATATACGGATCATCCTCAACATACCTTATTCCGTCTATAGAGCCCTTGAACCACTCCTTGGGAATCTTTATGAACAGAATCCTTCTGCTGCCCTGCCATGGGGAATCTATCGCATTAAGAAAGGAGTCATACGCCAGTTTAAATGAAGCTGTATCGAGCTTGCTGCCATTCTTCGCCTGGGTCACAAAGCCGGAGATAATACTCATTTTTCCTCCATACTGGCTGCTCATAAGATTATAGTTGGTATCTAAAGCCATAAGTGCAAGCCTTGTATTCACCTTGGCTTCATAGAAAGCCTGGCTGTTATCTAATGTATACTGTATGATATCATTAAGCTGCTGCCTCGATATCTCTGCCTCCTGATATGGATTGGAAAAACTATACCCTGTACGCACATCCATATCCAGCTCATAGGTCAGCTTCTCCTTGCAGCTCTCAAAGCTTCTCTGTACGGCTAACAGCTTCTGCTGCGTGGAATCTAAAGCCTTCTGCATTGAATCAATATCGCCCTGATTAGCCTCACCCACATACAATTTTGCGGTGTTCGCCTGCAATACCCTCCTCTGCTCCTCAAGAAGCTGCTTATAAAAGTCTATCTTCTCCTGTGCCGTGTAGCAGTCCACATAGAGATTGGAAACCGTCTCCTTCACTGCATATTTGATGTCCGTAAGCTTGTGTTCAAGGCTTGATATCTCCCCCTGAATCTGAACCGGCTTGTACACCCATTCAAATTCATCCGCCAACGCCGCCTTTTCAGGAAACTTAAAATTGAGCACAGGTGACCATCTGAATGTGGACATATTTTTTTTCTTTAGCCGGATGGACTTAACCGCCTGCGTATATTTTACCTTTGAGAGGGCAATCTTGCTTTGGTTCTTTCTGTAATCCCTGCTGTTAAACCATGCAAGGCTCACTACCTGCTCTACAGTCAATGTAGACTGTGCTGCATGCACCTGCTCCGGTGACATGCATATTATCCGGACAGTGCAAAGAACAAAGCACATGGCTAAAGAAAATATTCTTTTTACACTTTCAGCCGTGCTTTTTAAAGACATCCGCACCATCCTCCTTTTATCATCTGCAATTCTGAATCAGGTACATTGCAAAATAATTATAATCCCTGTCCTTACAATAAAATGTATACTGTATTCCGTTTGCCTCATCCTCAAACATGTATATATATACGCCCAGTGTTTCCTTGTCACCATGCAGTGCTAACACATGATATACGTCATCTATCTGGGTTTCACATACCACATTCGGGCTGCTCTCAAGCATATCCGATACAGCTGCATGCTCCGAAACGCATATCGCCTCAGCCACATTCAGATCAGTATTTCCCTCATAATCGGGATTGCCAAGTTTCCTTTTGACATCGTCTATCGAATAACATATCTCCCCGCCTATCAGACAGTCCGTCTCCATCACATATATGCTGTCCGCCACAACGGAATCTGATATCGTGTTTCCGACCGCCTTGCCCGCATAATAGGCATTTATCCCTTCCATATTGACCATGAAAAACTCATCATTGTAATATATCTTCTTGTTTCCCATGTACTTTGTGGCAATCTCCTTGGCGTCATCCCCAAGTATTTCGGAAAAATTAGGTCTGCCCTTACTGTAAATTCCTGTGTATATCAGATTGTCGCTTCCGTCATAATAGCTGTTCTCACCATCCGGATAACCATTTCTGAATTCCCCGCTATAGAATCTGCTGCCGTTCTCCCTGTAGCTCGTACCATTTCCGTTTGCCAGTCCATCGAAAAACTCTCCATCATACTCTATCATTCCGGTAGGATAATATTGGTCGCCCACTCCTTCATATTTACCTGACTTAAAACTTCCCTTATACCTGATAATCCCATCTGAATAATATAAATTACCTGTTCCCTCATACAAATTATCTTTAAATTCTCCATCATACATTATTGTCCCATCAGGATAGTACAGTCTTCCGCGTCCATTTGCCATGCCATCGGAGACCTTTCCCACGTATGCAATATCTCCCGCTGCAGAACGGATTTTGACATTTCCCGATATGAACCTTAATGCAACTGCATCGTAGTCATATACTCTTATCCCGTCACCATCCTGATTAAACAGCCTTATATTGCTCACCTTGGCATAATACAGAAATATCAGAAAACCGACCACAATAATTGTAAATACAGCAAATTTACGGCTTACCAGAATTCTTCCGAAGCTATAATAATCATTCTCATCCTTAGGTCTGAAATCCGAAAGCTTCTTGGCGGTACACTTCATCTTTGAAGTTACCCTCTGCTTGATGCTGGCTGTCTTAAATTTTTTTGTCATTATCGGCTTGATCCGGGTTTTCCTCATTATTTCATGCTCCTGTCCCCTATGATTTCAAAAGAGTTGTAAAACAGTCTAAGGTATGGTATATCACCCATTGTCAACTGCATTATAAGAGTTATCAGTGCCACAACAGCAAGAATAACCATGCACACCTTGACCACATTAAATATCACATAGCTGTATGCCTTTATAGCTATCCATATTCTTTTTGGCAGTGCTGTCTTTTTTGTAGACATTCTGTTCAGTGCAAGATCACTTCCAAATTCTTCAAGTGAACTGTATGCACTACGTCGATATTTCTTGGTAATAATCTGTCTGCTTACACTTGTTTTCTCTGTCTCATCATAAAATTTCATCAATTCAATAAGCAGCGCTTCTGTGCATTGTACCTGTGTAAATTCATCTGATATTCTCTCTAAATCAACAGCATAATCAATGCTGACACTGCCATCATCATATACATTTATTCTCTTCTGTGTTATGACCATATACAGGTAGGGATATGGCAAGGAGCTTTCTATGCACGCATTTACAATATTAAGAAACAAATTCTCCCCGCTTTTAAGCGATATCCTGTCCCTCATAAAGAAACTGTCAAACAGCCTGCGTGTATTATATTCAAAGACAAGGCACAGCTTATCATCCATGGTAAAAAAATCAGTGCCTGCACCCTCAGAAGCTGAAAACATTCTCACAAGCCTCCTGTAAAGGCGCTGTTCGGAAACAACATTAATCGTATATCTTTTTTCCGAACCGGAATTATATATTCCACACAGATAAGCTGTATTTGCTTTTCCCTCATACAATGTCCCCAGAACCTCATATTGTCTGTCAGGTGCATCTATTATCATATTCACTCTTTCCTTTTCACTATTGCATAGGCATAGGTACTGATAGCCGGATCATTCACACTGTAAATTCTTATCTCATAAACACCATCTCTATCCGGTGCAGTGTATACACCTTCCTCGGAAATGTATCCTGTACCTCGCTGTGTCAGTTCATAGCCTAACTTACATGGCTCCATATTGTTATAATGGACATTGAAAAAGCACTGCTCACCCGGAGCCACAACAAGCGATGGTGTCTCAACAACTATTCTTTTATCCGCTGTGAACGGTATCTGGGAATTTCTAACTTCACATGTAAAATCTATTGCGTACCATCTGATTTTATAAATAGAGCATTCAATATCCCTCTTTGCCCTTATTCCTATTACAAAACTGCCCTTTCCATTTATGAGCTTGACAGCACACTCCACATTATCACTGTCATCATCAAATATACCCTGCTCTCCTATGATGATTGTCTCATACTTCCGACTGGAATCAGATACTATTTTACCAAGCGATATGTATACATTTCCAAGTCCAATTCCATGTGCAATTTCATCAGAGAACCTTACTTCACCTTTCTTTAGCTTACCTCCTATTACAATTTCCGCAATACCTGTAGTCATGTCAGAACTGCGTGGTCTCTCTGCCTCTGTCACATCAGCTCTCGCATATAAATTCTTATCCGCAGCTTTTTCGTTCTTATCATATTCCTTGTAATAGTCAAGCAGAAGTTCTCTTGTGTAATTGTCCGATGGAAGTTCCATACAGCATCCTATATTTTTTATAGCTGATATTTCACAGCTTTTTTCTTTACGTTTTATCCTTATAGAAGCAATATACACCCTGTCCTGTGCATGCACATTCCCGCTGCTGCGTGCAATAATCCCATTGACAAGCATTCTTGGATTAGTTCTGTATATCTTTATCTTCTGCATAACATCTTCGCTTTTAATATTTTTCTTATCTTCCAGGCATTCTGCCAGTGAAGATTTTATGATTATCTCTGATGTTCCCTCCTTGACATCCGGAACATAAAGCCAGATTGTTTTCCTGTAGCTTTTTCCTCTGTGAAGTGTCTGCTTTATCTCAACTGACTCATCATGCCTGTTATTGTCACTCAAAAATGATGGAAACTGCACGCTGGCATTGTATTCCACCTCAATTCCATTGCATGCATCAGTATCGTTACATTGAAGGATAAAATCCGCCCTAAGCTTCATGCCGGCACAGACACTATCGGGGATAACGAAGCTCAGTGTAAAAAAATCCGTCTGTGCAAGAACTTTTTCTACAAGCAGAACCTGACTATCTAAAATCTGTTCCGGTCTATCATCGCTGATGAACATTTCATATCCTTCTAAGATACGGTTAAATTCATTCTCATTCTTTCCCGCACTGGCAGCGTAGACAGGCTGTATCTCTTTCTCTGAATATTCAATATATAGAAAAACATTATCAGATACTGTATCCTCAAAGCCGTTTATTGAAGAGATCTTTCTTATACAGTCATCCATTACAACAATCTCACGCCCGGTGCCATCCACAGCCACACCTTTTTCCACCTTTATAGTTGTGGAATCTAAACCTATAACCTTAAGCCCCCTCGCAATTCCGTAACCGAACATAACCGAATTGACAAATCGTCTTTTATTATTCATATAGTTCTGTTCCAGCTTAAAATCCGCACTTGTGAGCATTTTGCCCGTATAATATCTATTTCTCTCAAATGGCACCAATTTTCTGTTTTTCATTATCTGCCGCCTCCCTCGTACTTATCATCAATATTAATCCGGGCAACCTTAACTATCTCAACGCTCTTGTATCTGTCAGAAGAAATAATTACCGGGCTTATCCTGTAAAAAAGAGAAGTTCTGTAAGGTTCATTAGGATAGTTCCATATTCTCGATTTCTGCTCCATATCAAGTCTTAACAGTTCAACCTTCAAGTCTATTCCATCCTTATCTTCCTTGTCTACACTGTCAATGCTTATGATCGGATAATCATGAAAATACTGTATAATACGTCCAATTGTCTCATGTTCACCTGTAGTTCTGTATCTTACGGTTCCCATAAAATAAGGAGTTATCATATAATATAGATTAAGATATATAGGAGGATATATCATTCTTCTGTCAGATGAATTGTACATCTGCCTCCCTCTTGCGATATCCTCATTCTCCATTATGTCATACAGATAAATCCCAACCGCAGTATCACCTCTGTCCGCCGGATTGCACAAGCCTATTTTGTCCTTCTGCGGTATAAAATCCGGAACCAGCTCCTCCTGAAGCATCGCTATCAATCTTTCACTCACTCTGGCTATTGCCTGATATCCCTGCATATAATCAGCTCTCCATTATACTTATTACATCATCCCAGTATCTGTCGAAGAAATCTCTTCCAAGGGTTCTTCCAAGCTTGTAATACTCATTCTTCACCGAATACAGTATGGCACCCATTCCAACTGCTTCGTCTCTCCCGGCTGCAATAAAGACTGCATTCAGGATAATATTTTTTATGTGTCCTCCTGCAAGCTCAACTCTTCCGGCAAGAAATTCAAAATCAAGCTCTTTCACCGGCACAGAAGCAGGAAAACCGTTTTTCCATATCTTATATCTTATTTTCTCATCGGGCATCGGAAACTCAACCATATATTTCATGCGCCTTAAAAATGCCTCATCCATATTTTTAACAAGGTTGGTTGCAAGAATAACCATTCCATCATACTGTTCTATTCTTTGGAGTATATATGACACCTCTGTGTTAGCATATTTATCCTTTGAGTCCTTTACCTCACTTCGTTTCCCGAACAATGCATCCGCTTCATCGAAAAAAAGGACAACATTGCTTTTCTGGGCATATGTGAATACCTGATCTAATTTTTTTTCTGTTTCACCTATATATTTATCAACAAGCTGCGATAAATCCACCTTGTAAAGGGGAAGTCCAAGCTCATTTGCGATACAGCCTGCCGCCATGGTTTTTCCGGTTCCCGGACCCCCCACAAACAATGCTGCCATTCCCTTGCCATAAGGATATTTCCTGTCCATTCCCCATCCGGTGAAGACTCTGTATCTCTCCCTTGCATATACGCATATCATTTTTAAGATTGCTGCCGCTTCATCCGGAAGCATCAAATCCGAAAGCTGTTGTGAACTCTTGTGTTTTATTATGGTTCCTTTATCGGGCAGCTCTATTACATCTGCTGCAGCCCTGTTTAATACCTCCTCAAGCTCTGAGGCTTTCATGCCAGGCTCAATATCATATCCGGCAATCTCCAATAGCTTTACAACCTGTCCCGGCAGCAGACTGTATTTTGATGCATACACTGCAGTGTCAAGCTCAACACCATATTTCAGCGATAAGCCTCTCCACAAAGCCTCCCTTTTTTCAAATGCCCTCATATCCAGGTTAATTTTTAGAACAAGCTCATCAACCATCGCAGACAATTGGACATCCTGTAATGTACATAAAATAACCGGAAGCCCAAATGCATCTGTAAGCCTGTGAAGCATGCAGAAAATACCGCTTAAATCTTCTGTTTTCAAATCCTCGTATTCAATATCGTACAGGCATACAAGTCCGTCATAAAGCAATGCTTCCCTTACTGCTTCCGCTATAAACTCCTCAGTTTTTTCTTTCCTCTGCATACATAGTCCGTAATCTACATATATAACCCTTATGTCTCTTCGCTTTGCTGCGGCAAGAACTATACTTTTTCTGCCACTGCCTTTCTCCCCGGAAATCTGGATAAACCGCAGAGCATCACCTCTATCCATAGCTCTGGCTATAAGCTTTTCAAGGTGCGCAGTTTCCTTTTCAACACCATATATCTCATTTTTTAAGCTTCCTTCATACACAATCCCCTTAAGAAAAACCGGAAGTCTGTCCTCACCTCTTAAATATTCCACTAATCTGCTGTCACAATACAGCTCACTATACAGGAAATTTCTTCTCTCGTTCTCTACTCTGACAATATGTACAAGATTTTGGAAGGCTTCTAAAGAATCAGACGGACTAAGGCTTTCTCCTCCTGCATTACTGCATATTTCACAGGCAAGCTTATATGTTACACCGCTCCCGGTAATTTTCTTCAAGGCGTCATAAAATTCCGGAAAAATATAAGCAGCCACACACAGATGAAGTGCCAATATACTGCATTCATTTCCAAGCAGCCTGAACAGATACGAATAGCGCACATCGACGTCATCCGGTTTATCAAAAAGCTGTGCGATAATCCTTTCGTCCTGAATACAGATAACATTATCTTGAAGCTTTTCAATCTCTTTTCCAAAATATTTTACTATCTGATTTATCATCAAACGCGAATATTGCTCTACTCTGTCCATAAGCCGTCTCCCGAATCAGAACTTCCCTCCGGCAAGCTCTGTAATATTATCATAGGCATCATCCGCAAATGTCATAATCCAGTTTAAAACTTTCATAACATCTGTAGGTACACCATCTTCATCAAGCCTTATAAGCTGTGTATACCTATAATACAGCTGCCATTCATCCGTATACAGCTGAAATGCCCCGAAGGTTGTCACCATATTAATCTTATTTAGTGCATCCAGTATTTTGGTAAACCTGCTTTTATCAATCTCAACATCAAATGTGACAAAGAACTGTAAAATACCTTCATCCGCCTCAAGTCCCATGTCCGTATCATCAAGGAAATTAAGCTCAAGTACCGCAAGACCGTCCTGTGAAGCACCAAGCTCATCAAGCAGCAGCCTGTATATCCTTGTCCCATTACTTAGCAGGACCATGACTTCATACCCTGCTTCCTCTGCTCTTGATTTAATCGTATCAAGTAATCTTTCTTTATTATTGTATGCAACCATCCGAAATCTCTTATGACCTCCCAAGTGCCTTTTTCATTGCCAGCTCATCTGTACCGCCTGCCAGACCCATCACGTCAGCAACACCTGAATCCTTGTCCTTGACGTTCTTTGCATATTCATCGCTCAGCTTGTCTTTGTCTGCATTTATCAGGTCTGTGACCGATGAATGCTTTGCCGCCGTTCTTATGGCACGTCTCATATCCTGTCCATGAAGTCTGTATTTATCCTTGAGCTTTTTGTATGCGTCATTACCACCGACAAGTCCCTTTATGCCTTCTTTTATGGATTTCTTCTCAATCTTCTTCGACATAAATTCCTTACCAAAAGCAAGTGCCTTATTAATATAACCTGCAATCTTTCCTGCGATATCTCCAACCTTTGATGAACCGAACTTCTGCAGCATATCACTTACCGTGTTTACTGCTGTTGCTGCTATATCAAAGCCGGCCTGCGTCTTTTCCTTATTGGTCTGCGCCGCCATATATCTGTAGCTGCGCCCCTTACCGGTTGTATTATCTGTCTGCTCTGCAAGCTTCTCAAGAGTCTTCTGGCGCCGGCTGTTCTTGTAGATACCGACTGCCTTGTCCTTATTTTCAACAGCTACCTTGGCTGTCTCACCGGCTATCTGCCTTGCAACAGCACCCTTATCAGCTTGAGCTTCTTCTGAATGAGACTCTTTTTCTGTCTTATCCGCTGATTCTGCCTGCGGTTTTTCATCTGTCTTTGCAGGCGCGCTCCCTGCTTTTTCTGCCTCCGGTGTTTCTCCTGTCTTTTCCGGAGTGCCTTCTATCTCTGATTTCCCTGATGCTTCCACTGTCTTAGCTTGTACTTCATCTGTCTTTACCTGCATCTCCCCTGTCTTTGCATTCTCCGGCACTTCTTCTTTCTTCGTCTTTTCCTCCGGCTTGGTAATTTCCTCCTGCGTTTTCCCTGTTACTTCTTCCTTATCCGCAGGCACTTTTTCTGAATCCTGCCCTTTCTGGATGTCTTTGACAGCCTCATCCACAGCCTTTTCCTTGTCCTTCTGCCCCTCCGACTGCTTTGTTAATGCCATAAGACTTGGCATCTGGCTGAGTTCATCAATCAATTCATAATATCTTGAAGCATAGCCGATATCTCCCTCGCCCTCTAAATCTTTCAGGTGTTCATTAAATTCATCATCTGTCATATCATCAGTATCCTTACTTATCGCCTTCAAGCCTTTTCTTTTTGCCTTTGACGCACCTGTCTTAATTTTCCCCCATGTTCTTTTGAAAAATCCCGGCTTTTCTTCCTTACTTTTTTCATCAGTCTCAGGTTTTGTTTTTTCCGGTTTAACTTCGGCTGCAGCTTTCTTCTCAGCTTCATCAGCTTTTTTCAAAGTCTCTTTATTTTTTCTGACATTTTCCTTTTCACTTCCCATTTTAGCGCTCCTTTACTAAAATCAGTGATTATTTTCCAATACTTCCATCTTATCCATCACAAATATAGATTATTATAACTTACTCTCACTATATGTAGAACTTCATTTTACGCTCAAAAGTTGCACTTTACGTAAAATTGCAAGATAAAATTGCATTTGTATACACATATTGATATAATTTTGTAAAAAAAGAAACGGAGATTACAATGAGAATTGCAATATGCGATGATGAAAATTCATACGCCGAAAAAATCAGAGATATGATAATAGACACTATTCCTGATATCTTTCAATCCGGTTCAGGTCACGAGTTCCATTATAAAATTGATATATATAACAGCCTATCTTCCTTTATGTCTTCAAGCATATATTACGATATTGTATTTATGGATATTTTCATGGCTGATGCAAACAGCATTGAGGTCATATATGAGACAGACAACAGGTCATACTCATGTATTGTATTTATTACTTCAAGCGATGATTATGCCGTGGAAGCCTTTTCACTCAACGCAGTCCACTACATTGTGAAACCGGTACGGCAGACTGATATCCGCGAAGCGCTTGACAGATGCCGGATAAGGCTGACACATAATCTTAGAAACACACTGAATATTTCTACGGAAAACGGCATTGTCCCGATAGACCTTAACAGTCTGATATATATTGAAATATATAACAAAACCTGTCTTTTCCATACAGAATATGCAATATACAAGTCTTTTTCGTCATTAACCTCACTTGAACATGAACTTGATACCAATGGATTCATGCGTGCACAGAGAAGCTATATTGTAAACATGCGTCATATAAGAGATTTCTTTTTTGACCATATAATCTTATCCGATGGCATGAATATAACTCTTTCAAGACGTAACCGCAGCGAACTGAAAAAACAATACCTGGACTATATGTTTAACCTGTCTAGAAGTTCCAACTTATAAGGAGTACACTATGATAATTTTTTTACGTTTCTTTATTGGATGTCTTACCCAGCTGACCCCCTTTGCCCTGCTTACACTTTTTCCACTCAAGGACTGTTACCGTTTCAGCAGCAAAAAAACGCTCAGGATAATTGTGACATTATTAACCACAATAAGTGCGCTCTTTGCCAGCTTCTGTCTCTACCTTTATAACTCACAGATGAATGTTGCCGACAGATACCTTCTTGTCAATGGTATATTTCTTATATGTCTTGTTCCATGTCTTTTTATCTACATATTCCTGACAAGGACATCCCGGCAGCGTAAAATATTCACTTTTTCCTTTGTCATGGTTATCGCCTTTATTATCACATATACCTGTAACATAATCTCAACATGGATACTTCACAATAACGGTGCCTACGACGGACTTCCATACCGCAGTTATTCCCTTTTGGTTTTAATATGCACAACACTTGTCTTCTGTCCGTTACTCTATATCACAATCAAAAAAGCCTATCTTCCTATTGCAGATAAGATAGACTCTGTCGGTTATGGTATCATGAGCATAATATCAATTTTATTGTTTGCACTGCTGTCCGGTGGACTTATCCTTATAAATATCGAAAATATGTATAATCCTCTTACATTATTTCTATTTCTTGTACTGTTTTTTTCGGTATGTTTCATATATTTTATAATATTTAAACTATTGGTATCAATCCATGACAATATTTTAAATAAAGCCTACTATGATTTTTTAAATAATTCTCTGGAAATCCAGCGTGAACAATATAAGAGTCTCTCCCGGTCAATAGACACGGTAAGGGAAATGAAACATAATTTTAAGTATGATCTGCTTTATATTGCAGAAAAGATACACGACAACGAATCTCAAAAAGCCTTGGCAAAAATCCATGAATATATAATGGATCTCGACAATACCGAACTGGTCAGATTCAGCAAGAATAAGGCAATAGATGCCATAATCGCCTATTACAGCCAGCTCGGCAGACAATCAGGTCTCAATATGCTCATCAACATTACAGATTTTGACAATGACTCTATCGATTCATCGGATCTCGCTGTTCTGCTTGGAAACCTTCTAGACAACGCCGTAACTGCCGCTATTGCACAGCCTAAAGACCCATTTGTAAAGCTTGACATGGCTGTCTCAGGCAATATGCTTGCCATTACCTTGGATAACAGTTATTACGGTGAGCTTAAGCCTGAGGGAAACGAATATCTTTCAACCAAAAAGAATCATACCGCCATAGGCTTAAAAAGTATTATCGAAATTGCACATAAATATGACGGTGACGCTGTATTTACACATGATGGCAAATCCTTTCACGCCTCTGTTTTACTTCATCTGCAATAGAACCATTGCTTATCATGATTCATTCACAAGCTTACCTGTCATATGCTCCACACTTAGCGCAAGGCAGCACACTCTGCTGCCGGAGCGTTTTATCTCCTGCTCTATGTATTCCTTATCATCCGTGAATTTAAAGCACAGCTTCGTGCATATCTCCAGAATCTTGTCCCTGTCATCCACAACAGCCATTCTGCCAAACACAATGACGCTGCTGATATTTAACGCCCATTCGCTGTCTTTTCTGTAACCGTCATCATAGACACAGAAGGATGCTTTATCACAATTTCTGATTGCATCCATCTTATGACCTTCACTCGCACCGTGGAAATATAATTTATTCTCCTCTTCGCTGTACCAATAATCAATCGGAATACCGTAAGGATAACCATCATCTCCCATGAGTGACAGCACCCCTCTTTTTTGTTCCTTCAAAATTCTTACACATTCTTCATGGCTTAATTCCTGCTTGAATCTTCTCATTTTTCTAAACATATTTTTCTCCATTACTAATAAACATATTTGTATACTCTGGCTTCATAAGGACGCATTTTTGATATCTTATCAGCACATTCATAATTTGCAATAATAAGCTGTGCATCGTCAGGTATCTGTTCTACAACACTTCTGTCAATACATACATCCCTGTCAGTAAAATTGCATATAACCATCAGTCTCTCATCTCCAAATGTTCTCGTATATACAAAAAGCTCATCGCTTTCTGGTAAAAGAAGGTTGTATGTTCCATACACTATGATATCATTTTCATGTCGAAGCTGTATAAGTTTTTTATAGTAAGAAAACACTGAATCAGGATTCTTAATCTGACTGGCAGCATTAACATATCTGTAATTTTCATTAACTTTAATCCACGCAGTTCCTTCTGTAAAACCTGCATTTTTACTGTCATCCCACTGCATTGGTGTTCTTGCATTGTCTCTGCTCACTCTTTTTAAATAACCAATCATCTCATCATGTGACACACCACACTTGCCAGTGAGCTCATTATATGCATTTATACTCTCGATATCGCGATAATCAGATAATTTGTCAAAATATGCATTGCACATTCCAAGCTCCTCACCTTGATACACATAAGGTGTACCCTGCATCATATGAAGACAGGTTGCTAAAAGCTTGGCTGATATTTCACGATACTCATCACTGTCATTTCCGAACTTAGAAACCGAACGCGGCTGATCATGGTTAGAAAGATACAGACTATTCCAAGCCTTGCCTTCAAGTGCTGTCTGCCACTTCGATAAAGTTTCCTTCCACTCTGGAAGAGGCATCTTATGCCCATCCCACTTGCCAAAGCGATGTGTATCATTCTTTCCTTCACCTACATGCTCAAACTGGAATACCATGTTAAGTTCACTATCATCCGAATTGGCATATTTTTTTGCTTCCTCAACAGTCACACCTGCCGCCTCGCCAACTGTGATAAGGTCATATTTTGATAAAACCTTCTTATTCATTTCTCTGAGATATTCATGTACATGAGGTCCATTGGCACATCCGCTGTCACCATAACCATTCTCTCCAACCGGTCCATCCGGAAGCCCCTCACGCTTCGATATGAGACTTATGACATCCATTCTAAAGCCGTCTATACCCTTTTTACACCACCAATTCATCATGTCAAATACATGCTCGCGCACATCCGGATTGTCCCAGTTTAAATCCGGCTGCTTTGTAGAAAACAAATGAAGAAAATACATATCTGTCTGCTTATCATACTTCCATGCAGAGCCGCCAAAACATGAGCCCCAGTTATTAGGTTCCTCTCCATTATCTTTTCCTTTACGCCAGATATAAAAATTCCTGTAAGGATTGTCGAGGCTCTTACGGCTCTCAATAAACCATACATGCTCGTCAGATGTGTGATTTACAACCAAATCCATCATAATCTTGATTCCAAGTTCATGAGCTCTCGCAAGCATTCTGTCAAAATCTTCCATCGTTCCGAACTCATCCATTATATCCTGATAATCACTGATATCATAACCATTGTCATCATTTGGCGACTTATATACAGGCGAGAGCCATATAACATCTATTCCAAGCTCACTAAGATATTCAAGCCTGCTTGTAATACCATTGATGTCACCAACTCCATCACCGTTTGAATCCATAAAACTTCTAGGATATATCTGATATACGACCGCTTCTTTCCACCATGCTTTTTTCATACTTACTTCTCCTCATTTCCATTGCTTGTCAATTTTATATAATTAACCCTGAATTATTCATGAGCATATAAAAATGCTCAATACTGCAAAGCCTTGAAACAG